>Ga0163108_10000371_pt1 | contig 33483 bp, 25 predicted proteins | sample Fk1155metaG_FD_109644 | JGI IMG/M metagenome (GOLD analysis project Ga0163108, IMG submission 109644) | Marine microbial communities from the Central Pacific Ocean - Fk160115 155m metaG | ecosystem: Environmental > Aquatic > Marine > Oceanic > Photic zone | place: The Central Pacific Ocean...
TATTGGTCAGCAAATTAATTAAGAGAAAAATCACTGAAAGTTTAGAACTTACTTATTATGCAAGTAAGAAAGACATTGCCCTTTTATTTCTTTATTTTTCATTTATTGTTGGACTAAGTATTTATTTTCCAAATCTATTCTCGGGTTAAAATTTACCTGAAATATTTAAAAATCTTGATTTTTTTTATTTTTCACAAATGTGTTGTTAAAAGAATAATTAATTCCCACATTCCAGTCAAACTGTTTCCCAGTAAAGGTTCCAAAATCTATGGCTTTATTCATATTAGAAGAAAAGGCAAGGGGGAAATTTTTAAATTGAATTAAGATATTTTGAGCGACAAAGATCCCTGACTTTTCATCAATCTTAGGGAAGTATAATTCTGATTCCAATTAACTTTAATTGACTCACTTATTTTTAAATTTCTCAAAGAAGATTTAATAGATAACACACTTCCTCTTCTTGGTTGATCAGGATCTATTTTTTGAATTGGGAAAGGTCTAAAATAAAATATCCCTAAACTAAATTTATTACTAAATGAATAGGAAAAATTCAAAGTAGAAACAATACTTCTCCATATTAAGACACCTTCTAACTCATCACCATTTTTTTCAAAGGTTGTATTTCGAAAAAAAAGACCTGGCAAAAATAACCCTAAACTAACAAGGTAATTTTCCTGCTTTATTATTTTATAATTCCACCTGAAATCGAGTATCCAGGCCCTTAATCCATTAAGCTCAAAACTAAACGATGGATCAAAACTGAGTCGATCATTTCCAATAGATAAGTCAATTACTGTTGCAGGTTCTTCCAGACTAAATAAAGGAATTAATGAAAACCCATTATTTGAAACATTTATATTGCCAGACAAATTAAATTCTTTGGATTCAATATTATTTTGCGAAAGACCAATACTAGAAACAATTAATAATATAACGATGAGATTTATTTTCAAAATAGAAATATATTTAGTCATCTAAAAATTTATTTGAATTGTTAAGCTAATCTACAAGATAATAAAAAACACCTTGTTTAATCATAGGTGAAATGATTTCGTATATTTAGGTTATAAAGTTTATATCGTATGAAAAAAATAGGAATTTTTTATCTGTTTCTTTTAATTATTTCTGCTTGTCAGACTGAAATTAAAAATGATGATGTTACAATTATTGATGATTCAATTGTATCTATTATAGATAAATCTTCAAAGATTGAAATAATCGCTGATTCATTAATTGTTTCTGAGGGTCCTTTGTGGGATGAAAACTCAAAAAGTTTAATTTTCACAGATGTAGCACAAAATAAAATGTTCACTTGGAATGAAAAAGAAGGTGTACAAGATTTTATTAAACCTTCTGGATACACAGGATATTCGCCAGCATTCGAAGAGGGGCTTAATGGAGCAAATGGCATTATGTTTAATAAATCAGGAGATATAGTTATTTGCCAACATGGTGACAGAAGGGTTGCTCTTATTGCAAATCAAAAAACTAATGATCCAATTTTCACAACCATAATTGACAACTATGAGGGGAAAAAATTTAACAGTCCAAATGATTTATCTATAGCTTCAAATGGAGATATCTATTTTACTGATCCGCCATATGGTTTTTTTCAAATGGCTAGTTCTTCCTTTGATAACAGGTATAAAGAATTAGACTTCAACGGTGTATACAAGTTATCTGCAGGAGGAGATTTGAGTTTGGTTTCTAAAGAAATGTCCATCCCCAACGGAATTGTTCTTTCATTGGATGAAAAGTATGTTTATGTAAACAACTCAGATACTGACGATCCAAAGATTATGAAGTTTGATACTAAAAATTTTCAAGAAGAGCTGTTTTTTGATGGAAAGGAATTAACTGAAAAATATCAGGGAGGATTTGACGGACTAAAGGTTCACTCATCAGGTAATATCTTTTCAACCGGACCAAATGGGATTCTTATAATCTCTCCTCAAGGAGATTTATTAGGGACAATCAATTTTGGCGGAGGTGTTACGAATTGCAATTTCGACACTAATGAAGAGTATCTTTATGTAACAGCATTTTCTTACGTAGCAAGAATTAAATTGAAATAATATTGGGATAAAATTATCTGGCTCATTTTTTATCTCTTCAGTATAAAAGAAATAAGGAATAAGATGAGGCCAACGCCTAGTACGACCTCACTGTTATCTATCAAGAATTCTGATATTGATAGGACTACCCCTACAATGATAATAGTAATTCCAATACTTCTAACTCTATATTTATTCATAATTACAAGTATAAGTAGTTAACTAAATTAAAATTTATAATTTAATTCTAAACCAATTAGCCTCCCAATTTCTGGAGCAAAATACCTTAGCCTATTTAAATAACTTCTGTATTCCAAATTAAGAATATTATCAATATAAATTCGGCCATTTATTTTCTTATAAAATTCTTTTTCAATTTGTAACCCTAGAAGGTGATAGTCTTTTGGAGTGACACTAATATCTACCTCCATCTCATTTATTGCCCCATTAATTAAATAATCATAATTAAAATTTTGATTGGGGAACTTTTTTTGCTTCCCTACATATTCACTTTTGATTCTTATAACAAAAGGGGTCTTTTGTGATACCTCAAATATGAATTCATTTTTTATATTAAAAGGAGGGATATCAACTAATGGGATATTATCATCTTCAAAAGCCTCAATAATAGAGGCAGAAGATTTTATATTAATTTTATTTGATAGCTCTAATTTTAAATCAAAATCAAGTCCTCGCATATTAACGTTAGGGATTTGTCTATACTCTCTTTTAAGGAACGCGCCTCTTGCAGTTTTTTCAAATCCATCTAGAGATGGTTCTAGGTTAATATAGTTTTTAATTATCGAATTGAATCCAGTCAAAGAGTAACTAATAGGCCCATTTTTGTTTTCAAATGAAAAAATTAATTTAAATGCCTTTTCAGGGATTAATCTCAAATTTCCTAATTCAATTGTAGCCATTGAATGATGAAGACCATCACTAAATAATTCTGCAGCATTTGGAGATCTTGAAGTATATGCTAGATTTAAAATAGCATTAATATCATTATTCACTTTTTTCTTCATTCCAAAAGTTGAGGATAAGTTTTTAAATGATTTAATTTGTTCAGTTAAGTAATTACCTAAGCTTGTCTCTAATAGAATAGTTGATTTGAAGTTGTCATCATATCCAAGTTCATTCCACAAATCAATGTCATAATATTTTTTTGCATTTATATAATCAATATCAAATCGCATTCCAGCTTCAAGCCTAAAACCATCAGAGTAATTAAATTCAGAAACACCATATAAACCAAATTTCATTTTTTGATGATCGGGAATTAATCTTTTCAAACCGGTATTTGGATTTGAAAAATTATCTTGAAATTGTAATGAAGCACCATATTTCCAAGCAAATCTATTTTTGTTCATTAATTCCATGTCAAAAACTAAATCATGCGTTTGCAGGTGTATATTTAAACCAGCTTGATCTTTGTACTGTCCTCGCCTTAAATCAAACTCTTGCCTAAGATTTGATTGATAAGAATAATTTAAATCCCACCTTATTCTTTCATAATTTTTATTTTTGATAAAAGCTGAAAAATTATGGTGATTAACTAATTGATATGGACTATTTATTTTTCTAGTATAAGACCTAATATCAAGCGGAATTTGAGAGTTAATAGCCCGAGCTAAATCTCCCAGATTTCCGACATGTGCTGAGAATAAAATTCCTATTTCATTTCTAAAAAAACTATATCTAACTCCCCACTCTTTAGTAATTTTATTTTTTGAAAAGAAAATGGATCCTGCAATCTTTCTAGCACCACTATTTGATAAATTATAGTTTTTAGAGTTGTAATCTCCATTTGATTTAAGAGATATGCTAGCACCAAAATTATTTCCATTATTCGACGATTTAATAATTTTAGATATAAAATACATCCCTTTTCCATTATTATTATACCCTAAACTATTATACCCATACAAGGAATCCTTTATAAAATTTTTATCATAATTAATTTTTATTATGCCACCAATTGCATCTCCAGCATATTTCAAAGTTCCAGCTCCTTTTATTAATTGAATACTTTCAATATTACTTAAATCAATGCTTGGTGCATGATCAACTCCCCATTCGTTGTCTTGCAAACGGATACCATTATTTATTACACCTATTCTACTACCAGTTAGTCCATGTAATACTGGTTTAACAATTGAATTTCCAGTTTTATAAGAAGAAACTCCAGATAGTTGTTCTATTGCATCCCCTAAACTTTTTGACTTATAACGCAATGTTTCTTCACTAGTCATTAAGGCTTCAATACTAGAAATGCCTTCACTTAGAATAGATTCTCCCATAACTATTATTTCCTCAAGCTCGGTTTGATGATGTTCTAAGTAAATTTTTTTAACCTCTTTTCTTGGTATGGAAATAGTAACATTCAAGGGTTTACAATTTGGATGAGAAATGACTATTGAGTATTCTCCCTTACAAAGATTTTCAATCACAAATTCTCCAATTTGGTTTGAAAAGACTTCAATCTCTATACCTTCTAACTTAATTTTAGCATCAGATAAATTTTCATTTAAATGAAGATCAAAAATTTCACCATAAAAAGAGTAATTGCATTCTTGAGAATAAGAATGCATTAAAAACAACAATTGGAGAAATAAAAATATTTTTTTCAAAATAGAGTTCTTTTTTATTCAATTTTTATTTTTCCTTTAATCTAATAAATTAAGGCATTAGGTCACTGAATTGATAATGGAAAATCAAGTTCTACGTCTGTTTCACCACCAAAATCAGTTCTTGTTGTTCCTGTCTTTTTTGTAGGCTCATGGATAAGAAAAACTCTGATGGTTCCAGATTCAGAATCTCCAGTTGTCCAATCAGTATATAAATTTATTGGAACTCCATCTGATCCTGAAACGTCATTTGATGAGGGTTGAATTGTTAAATTGGAAGTTCCAGCTAATTCAAAAAAAACAAAATGTTCATCAGCCTCTTCAACAACTTCCTCTGTTATATCTTCTATGTCATTTGGATCGGATGCATCATAGAAATAAATACTGACCTGATAGTTTTTATTTGCCTCTAAATTTATAGATGGAGCATTTGAATCTTCATTCCATGTATATGTTTGAGTGTTTGAGCCTTCTATAAAGGTAAGACTAACCCTGTTGATTTCTTCCTCTTCATTTATTTCTTCTGGGTCATTATCTTTAGAACAACTTAGAGTGAAAAAAAAGGCAGAAAAAATGATTATGTATACTTTGCTTGTCAATAAAAAATTGACACCATTAAAAAATAGTTTCATGATTATATGTTTTAAAATTAAATTATTATTTGCTTTAAACTTTTGGAGAAATCTTATGTGATGGAGGGCCTCTTTCATCACTTAGGCAAAAATAATTTTTTGAATAAAAAAGAACTTTATTTAAAACTCCTTCAGAAAAATACTCAAGAGAGATTTCTAAAGAATAATTTTTCTTTAAGTTAGATAATTGATTATTGAAAGTATATTCAAACAAGCAAGATTGATCATCACTGTGAAAATGTAGACTATTTTCAAAACAAAACTTTTCATCTTTATGATCATTAGCAAGGTGGGAGGCTTGCAAAATAGATGGGAGAAATAGAATTCCAACGAGAATATATGATATAAAGGACTTAATCAATTTGATCTTATTTAATTCAAATATATATATAGTTGTATATATTACAAAAAAACCCCCCATGAATAAAGGAGGGGTTTTATCATATAAGTTACTTTAGTCTTATATTTTTAATGACTCCAGCCACCTATAGGGGTCCTATATATAGGGGTCCATGCCTTTAGCCTATCTTTTAGTTGTTCAGTAGAATTTCCAGTTATAATAAATGATTCAAGCGTGAACATCTCTAAAAAAGTTTTCATGTTTGGTCCACCTTCAAAATTATCTGCGTGCTTTATTGCTGCTTCCGAAGTCAGATATTTTTCTGTGAGCGTTACTTTTTTACCATCTCCTGAAATATAATAGCCATAATCGTAACCTTCCGGCTCATTCTTTCTCATTAAGGAGGTAAGCTCAGAAAGAAAGGATTTAATTTCATTTAGTTTTTTCCCCTTATTGATTCTCATTTCAATCAAAAAGGATATTTTTTGAGAAGTATTATTTTTAGCATTTCTTGCAGTTGCTTCATTTTCAAATGCTGTCATATCAAAAAACTGGAATTCTTCAATGATTTTATTTCCTTCCCATTGGTATGATATGTGAAATGGAATATTGATTTCTTGACCAGTGTATTTACCAGTTGCACTAAAATTATTCCAAATGGATGTCCATACTTTGCCATTGGAATAATAGTTTGTTTCAATTTCTGACCCATCTGCATCTCCATCTGAAGATTCAAAAGTTATATTATCAAATAAATCGTACATATCTTTTATACCAAGAATAAAACTTGATTTGTTGAATTCTATTTCTTTTGGATTAACCATTTTCATTTTATCAGAGAAGACCTCTTCAAGATATTCTGTATTTTCTGCTGATACTTCCTCAAAAATTTTTTCAATGATTTTAGACTTTTCATCAGTCACCTTGATTTTAGCAAATTCTTGTCCACATGACAATAGTAAACTTAGAATAGCTATAAGAGCAAAATTTTTCATTTTTAATTTATTTATGATTAATAAATAGCAATTTAAAAAAATGCTAGGTTTTTCTGTATTCTTAATCTTAAAAAAAATCATTTGCGGGGGGATTTCTTGTTAAGCACTTTTAGGATTTATTTTTTTTTTTGTAACTTTATTATACTTTATAACACCAGGCAACACGGGGTGTATAAATAAATCGTGAGCGGGGTGGTGTACAACGTACCCTGTGATAAATAAAGGTTGCATTAGTCTAACGTTAAATTTGTGACCATGGAAGTTAAAACTTACACGGTTGCGTTAGAGCCTAATCAGGGCCACGCTGACGCAATAATGGGAATGCTAAGAAGAGAAAAACCTGCTACCCAAATACGTGTTTCTAAATTTAGAAAAAGATCAAAGCAAGTAGTTGCTTTGGCTTAAAAACTCAATAGTTTACAATAATTAAAATTGTTTAAATTGGGTTATGATTAATGTAGTAATATAGAAACCAGGAGTATTTTTTTCTTTCATAACGATTAACCTCATAATAGAATCTACTTCTGGTTTTTTTGAATGCTATTTTATAATACTTAATTGTAAGAAAAAACCCTTCATTTTGTGCAAAAATTTCCCTGATGATTTAAAAAAATAATACATCTAAGATTATGAAAATCTAAGTCATTATTGGGATAAGGCGGATGGAAAGACCAAACAGAAGATTCTTGGCTGCATCTTCAAGGAAAAATTCGAAGATTTCAATTTCGAAAGATGCAACCACATTTTCACTCCAGAGATTAAGTCTATTATGTTGGCAACCAATGTTTAAAAAGTGGTAAAAATAAAAAAGAGGTCAAAAATGACCTCTTGTCTATGATGGCTCCCCCTCTTGGACTCGAACCAAGGACCCTCTGATTAACAGTCAGATGCTCTAACCAACTGAGCTAAGGAGGAATATATACTCTTTATAATTCATCCAAAAGGATTTACTCTTTCAAAACTTACAATTACTTTTATAAAAATCAAAAGTAATTACAAATATCGCAAAAACTCCATAATTTGGAATGTCAAATAACAGTTGGCAAATATAATATTAAAACTAAAATAAAAAGTAGAGTAGATAATATAATTTGTTTGAATATGAATATTCAGAACATATGTTTTTCATATGTAAATCGCATGTTTTACATTTAATCAACGAAAAAGTATTTAATCAAAAACAATATGGGAATTTTTTTTATAGGATTTTTTATGTCCTTGCCTGGGGAAATTCTTTTTGAAATTGTAGGATTTTTACTAATGTTAATTTCATTCTATTTAATGTACTTAAACTCAAAACAGAAAAATAAGGAAAACTAGATTTAGAGTGTTTTAGTATTTCTTTCCTCTATAGACAAAACTTTTCTTTGAGGTGATCCCACATAAGCAGATAATGGCCTGATAATTCTATTATCAGCAGCTTGTTCCATAATGTGAGCTGTCCATCCCGTAATTCTAGACATAACAAAAATTGGAGTGAACATTTCAATGTCAAATCCCATCATATAATATGCTGGTCCAGCAGGGAAATCAAGATTAGGATAGATGTTCTTTTCTTTGATCATAGTATCTCTTAAGATATTAGAAATCTGAATCCACTTCTCTCCACCGGTAAAAAGAGCCATCTTTTCAGCATATCTAGTCATTGTTGGCACTCTTGAATCCCCTGACTTATATACTCTGTGCCCAAAACCCATTACCTTCTTCTTATTTACTAATGCATTTAAAATCCACTTTTTTGCATTTTTAACTTCACCAATTTCTTTTAACATATGCATCACTTGCTCATTAGCACCTCCGTGTAAAGGCCCTTTTAAGGCACCAATTCCTCCACAAACAGCAGAGTATATATCTGAAGTAGTAGAAGTAATTACCCTGGAGGCAAAAGTAGATGCGTTGAAAGAATGTTCAGCATATAGAATTAACGAAACATCAAACGCTTTAATTACTTCCTTTGCAGGAATTTTACCAAAACACATATGAAAAAAATTCTCTGAGGCTGTTAAGTCATTGCTGGGATCAATAAATGCTTTTCCTTTTTTATGTCTGTATGTAGCAGCAATAATAGTCGGAATCTTAGCCAACATTCGGATGTACTTATCCATGTTTGAAACTGCAGAATTATCCCAAATTCTGTCGTCTTCCATACCTAAGTAAGAAATACCCGTTCTTAAAGTATCCATTGGGTGAGCCCCTTTAGGAAATTTATGGATCACATCTAATAGATCTTTTGAGATGTTTCTATATTCTTTTTCTTTTTTAATGAAATCAGTTAATTTATTTGATGAAGGTAATTCTTCATTCACCATTAAGAAGGCAACCTCTTCCCAACTACATTTCTCGCATAAATCCTGAACAGCATATCCTCTATATGTCAACGAATTTGTCTCAGCCATTACCTTTGACACTGACGTTTCATCAGTTATAATTCCTACCAATCCTTTAGCTACTTTAATATTTTCAGCCATTTTCAGGATGTTTTATTGTTCTTTTTTAAGTTTGAAATTATACAAACTCTTATCATAATTATTATATGCTTTATAGTCTAATACTTCATATAATCTAGATCTAGTTTGCATGATGTCAAGAATAGCATTTGCACTTCCTGTTTCTTTAATTGATTTAAGCCCTTTTTCTACACTATACATTGCTAATCTTTGCGTAGTTACAGGATATATTACTATGTTAGCTCCTAGATTCTCCAATTCTTTTCTTGTCAATAATTTAGATTTACCAAACTCTGTCATATTGACCAATAAAGGAGCATTTACTGCTTTTTTGAAAGCTTCAAATTCTGCTTTTGACTCCATCGCCTCAGGGAAAATCATGTCTGCCCCAGCATCAACATAAGCCTTTGCCCTGTCAACTGTAGAATCAAACCCATCTACTCCTCTAGCATCTGTTCTTGCTATTACCAAGAAATTATTATCATTTCTGGAATCTACAGCAGCTTTTATTTTCTTAACCATTTCACCCCTATCAATTAATTGCTTACCATCTAGATGACCACATCTTTTAGGACTGACTTGATCTTCTATATGGCAACCTGCTATTCCTGCATTTTCAATCTCTTGAATCGTACGAACCACATTCATCATTTCCCCAAAACCAGTATCTACATCCATTATTGTGGGTAGAGATGTTACCTTGGCAATGTTACCTGCAAATTGGGTAACTTCAGTCATTGTCGTTAATCCAATATCAGGTAAGCCAAGAGAGTTTGCCATTACAGCCCCAGAACAATATACTCCGTCAAAGCCATATTGTTCAACCATCATGGCAACCATTGGATTGAAAGCCCCTGGGAATTCCAAAAGGTTCCCAGAGTTTAAAGCAGATCTGAAATCTGCTCTTTTTTGTTGATGGGTTTTCTTATTTATAATCATTTTTATTTTTTTAATTTTTATTTATCCTTTCTGCTTATATACTTCTTGCTTAAAGACAAAAAGGATTCAGCTAATTTTACTAATTAATTAAAAGATACCTTTTGTATCTAGAGTGCTATTAGATAATTCAGCAACTTGAACGTTAATTTCTTTAACTTCTTTAGGTGTTAAATTACTCAAATTCTCAACTAATCCTATGAATCTGTTTCTCTCTTCTGTTTTTATTAATTCTTTAGTTAACATATCGAATTTTCCAATATAGTTTTCTCTTTTGAAAGGCCTAGCACCTGCAGGGTGTGCATTAGCTCTTTCGATTTTGTCCTCTATAATTTTTCCATCAGTCATAGTAATAATAACTTTCCCCCCAAATGCCTTTTTATTAGGATCTTTTGCATGGTAAATATCTGTCCAGTATGGCTTTTCTATCGTAGAAATTTTATGCCATAAACTAATCGTTTCAGAGTTTTGGACTTTGACTCTATCATAAGAATCAATATGATGCCATCTTCCATCTAGTAATGCAACAGCAAAAATGTACATGATAGAATGATCCAACGTTTCTCTAGATGCATTTGGATCCATTTTTTGGGGATCTTTTGCTCCAATTCCAATTACATAGTGCGTGTGGTGGGAAGTCTCAATTAAAACCTCTTTGATTTGAGAGAAATCAGAAATATGTTTTCTCATTCTAAATGCCAAATCAATTAGGGCCTGAGATTGATACTCGGCTGAATGTTCTTTAGTGTAGGTTTCTAATATTGCTCTTTTCTCCTCTCCTGGACCAGGTAAAGTTACTGTATAATTAGAATCAGGCCCATCCAGTATCCAAGCCAATATTGAATCTTCTCCTTCATAGATAGGCGAGGGAGCACCTTCTCCTCTCATTGCTCTGTCAACTGCTTCGATAGCTAATTTAGCACCGTGAGCAGGGACATATGCTTTCCATGAAGAAATTTCTCCTTTTCTTGATTGTCTTGTTGATACTGAAACATGTAATGCTTGCTGGATTGATTGGTATGTAGTTTCTACATCTAAGTTTAACATTGCACAAATACCAGCGGCTTGTGCTGGACATAAATGAGCTACGTGGTCGATTTTATGTTTGTGTAAGCAAATTGCTTTAACCAAGTTAACGTGAACTTCATAAGAAGCAACGATCCCTCTTAATAAGTCTTTACCAGATTTACCTAACTGCTGAGCAACAGCAATAACAGCAGGGATAGAATCCCCCGGGTGGGAATAATCTGCTGCTAGGAAAGTATCATGATAATCCAACTCTCTAACGGCAGTACAGTTTGCCCATGCAGCCCATTCAGCATGAAATTTTTGATTATTAGGCATTCCAAAAATAGATGCACCTCTATCATCATGTCTTGGATGATTTACCGCCATCGCTCTAGCGTTAGCCACTGGTTCTCTCTCAAGAGCAGCTATTGCTACTGAAGCGTTGTCAATAATTCTATTAATTACCATATCCTCAACCTCAGAGGAGATTTCAACATTTTCACAGATCATATTAGCTATTTTATGAGCTAACTGCTGTTCTTTAGACAAGTTTTCCCTAGAAGTATAAACTCTTAATTTATGATTAATCATTCCCATTTTAACAAATTAAATAGCTGTTTTGATTCACTATAAATCTTCTCATATTTACACAGCACAAGAATATAATAAATTTACTGAAATTACTTCTTTTATGTTTTGTGTTTTTTACCAGAGAACAATTAGAAGAATACTTAACACAAATGTTAAGCCGGAAAAAATCATGGCGAATTTATTCTTTTCAAAAGCACCCATATCTATTTTATCATTGTTTTGAATGATAACAATAAAAACATTTACAATTAAAAGCAATAGGATCATATTATTTATCATATCTGCTTTTGTTAATATTTGAACACTTGGGATAGTTGATTCAACAAAATATCTATTCCCTATTGCACCAAAAATACCACCAACTGTTAGACTAATTCTAGATTCGAATTCTTTTTTTGGGATAAGGAAGACAATCCAGGAAATAACGAATGATAAAATTGATCCTAAAAAAAGTTTTAAAAAAAGCCATGACCCATCTCTTGAGATGACTATTTCAAAATTACCTGTTGGGAAGATTTGATAGCGCATATTAGATGTAGGAGAAAAGAAATCATATATGCCACTAGAAATATAGGTGGTAAAGTAATTTATCTTATCAATTTTGTACCCGTCTTTTAAACCAATCATATTCTTGGAAAAACTTGCAGGGAATTCTTTTGATTCATTTAACCTTACAATTGAAGAATCTTGTTGAGCGATAAATCTTATCACAATTTTTTGTTTATCAAATGGGTAATCCCTAAGATCCCAATTATGATAGAAGCTATTCTCTACACTGCCAAAATATTGACTATACTTACCCATATATCCAGGCTCAAAAAATATTTGATCTTTATTTTTCTTATTCCAAAAATCAAATTTTAAATCTGTTATTTTAGTTTGATCTGAGGCTATATAATCAAGCTTTAACAATTTTCTTAAATCAACAAGATCTGTCATTTTACCAGAAAAAGTTTGATAAATAGTATCATATTTTGAATAAGCAGCCCAATCAAACTTGGTAAAAAATTGTGTGTTTCTTGTATCAAAGTCATAAATATCTTTTAAAATAAATTCTAATTCTACATCCATTGGATATTTAAGTTCATCTTCATTAGTTAAGTATAAATAGGGTGAGGGATAACCACTTCTTTGGTATGAAATACTATCTAAACTATAAGCTTTTTTATAATCTTCTCGTGGATCTTCTATAGATCGAACTTGTTTAATAAAAGCTCTTAACCTATACAAATCAGCAGAGTCAGGATAATTTTCAATCCCCTTTGACAAAACTTCAATTGACTTTTCAGGGAAACTTTGGAAAAATTCCCTTGCTTGGTTCAAATAATCATCTTCTGAGGTTTGATTAAACCCAAAAAAAGGAGTTGTCAATAATATTAAAAGGAAACTTTTCTTTAATTTTTTTGAAAAAAACACAGAGAAATCTATTCAGTTTTTTCTTGAGCAGAATCTTCTCTATAAAACTCCTCATCTTCATCAATCCAAATAAAGTCACTACTTACGGACTCAGTCACAGGATTATATACTACTTCAAGATATTTTAGTCTCTTCATATCTCTAACTTTAGTCTGCACTATAAAGGTGTGAAAATGATATTTATCAAATGGGCTTAAAAAAGTGTTATAATTGTCCCAAATAATATTTCTTGAATATTGAACATTAGAGTATTTAGATTTTACAAAAGAGCGAATTTTTGTATTTATTTCTTTCACATTTTTAGGAATTATTTCATCTTCACTGAGTTCCCTAATTTTTAATTCCTCTATGAAGCCCTCATGTTCATTTACAAACACAGGAATATTTGCCTTTTGATCTTGATTAGCAATTTTTAGAGACTCTAGATCTGGGTCTTTAGTTTTGTTTTCTTGTTCTTGGGCATAAAACTCCTCATCATCAGAAAACCATTTGAAGTTACTGCTTATTTTATTTGTAAAGGGATTGTAAATAACTTCTAAATATTTTAATCTCTCAATATCTTGTTTTCGACGAACTATAATTTGATCGTTTTCTCCACTGACCATCTTGTGAACTTTTACTTGTACAATAAAAACATGGAAATGAAATTTATCTGAGGGACTTAGAAAAGTTGTATATGAGTCCCAAATGATGTTTCTAGTAAGTTCGACGTTTGGATACTGTTCTTCTACAAAAAATCGAATTTTTTTGTTTATTTCCTTAATATTTATTGGCACTATTTCACCATCTTCGTTTTCTTCAAAACCGCTATGTTCGGAAACAAAATCTTCTATTTTTACTTTATCAATCTGAGCAAAAGAAAAAAAGGAAATCCAAAAAGCGAAAAACAATGCAAATAAAGAAATATTGATTCTCATAAAGCTATTTTTTTAAATATTTTGTCAATCAAATATAATGAATATCGTTTTTAAAACGGAAAACTAAACAAATTATTGAGTTATTGCTCTATAAATGTCATTCCCGTTAGCATAAAGTACAAGTGCTAGGAGCAAAATAAAACCTAAAGTTGTAGCATATTCAAGGAATTTATCAGCTGGTTTTTTACCAGTAATCATTTCATAGATTAAAAACATTACATAACCTCCGTCCAAAGCTGGAATTGGCAGAAGATTCATAAAAGCTAAGATTATAGAAATAAATGCTGTTGTAGACCAAAAGCCTCTCCAATCCCATTCACTAGGGAATAAGCCTCCAATTGTCCCAAAGCCACCTAATTGTTGAGCTCCTTTTTTTGTAAAGACAAATTTGAAAGAGGCAACATATCCATAAAGGGTTGAATAAGCATAATTATAACCCTCAGAAATACTTTCAATCAGAGAAAGGCTAACATTTTTAATTTCAATTGGCTTTGGAAAAACACCAATCAATGATTGTTCTTCAAGTTTTATTTTTAAAGTTTTTTCAGATCTTCTTCTTTCAATTGTTAGATCAAATTCCCTAAGGTCATTTTCTGTTTTCCATTTATTAAGATCTCCCCAGTCTGTAATTATGGTATTGTTTATTGATTTTATTCTGTCTCCGACTTGAAGTCCTGAAATTTCTGCTGGGGAATTTGGCAAAATACTATCAATTAATGCAGGTGTTCGAACGTAAAAAAGGTCCATTTCACCTGATTGAAACATTCTTTCATCAATGTCACCAGGGATTGTTAAAACTTCTTTTCTGCCATTAGAGTGTAGCACCTCTACTTCATTTACATTTTCTAAAAAGAATTTTTTGCTTAAACTAGTTGGAATATCAATAAATTTTCCATCAACTTTGAGGATTTGATCACCTTTTTCAAATCCAATCTCTTCTGCCAATTTAGAAATGCCAAGACCTAGAGGTATAGAGGAATTTGGAAGTGTATTTTTTCCCCAAACCAAAAACATCATCATGAAAATTAAAAATCCTAATAATAGGTTCACAATAATTCCTCCTAACATGATTATCAATCTTTGCCATGAAGGTTTAGATCTAAATTCCCATGGCTTCGGAGGTTTTTTCATTTGTTCTGTATCCATGCTTTCATCAATCATTCCAGCAATTTTAACATATCCTCCTAAAGGTAACCAACCAACACCATAGACAGTCTCTCCAATTTTTTTCTTGAACAAGGCATATTTCACATCAAAAAACAAAAAAAACCTTTCTACTCTAGTGTTAAAAATTCTAGCCGGGATGTAATGCCCTAGCTCATGTAAAATAACAATGATTGATAGCGAGAGGAAAAACTGAATTGCCTTGATGAAGAATATAAAACTCATATTTTTAAAAACGGATCGTCAAAAGTAATATTTTTAAAAAGGAGAACAAAAATTTGATCTTTAAAAATTTATATAATTTATATTTGCGTCTCAAAGCAAAAAAATGAAAACTAGTCAATTTTTTTTATTAATTTTTCTCCCTTTTTCAATAATAGTTTTGTTTTTATTTTATGACGCAATAAAACCTAAAAAAAAACTTCCCATCTTTCAGCCTGCAATGGTTAATTATGAGTTAGTTGACAGTACTTTACAGCATGTTAAAAGATATCATCGAACCTCTAGTTTTTCTTTAAAAAATCAAAATGGAGAAACAGTTACTGAAAAAAATTATGAAAATAAAATATATGTTGCAGATTTTTTCTTTACTACTTGCCCAGGTATATGTATAGATATGACGAGAAATATGCTCAAAATTCAAAAGAAAACTTTAGATAATCCAAATATAATGTTACTCTCTTTTTCAGTTACTCCTAAGATTGATTCAGTTGCCCAACTTAAAAAATATGCTCTAGAAAAAGGTATAAAAGATTCCAAGTGGAATTTACTTACTGGAGATAAAAAACAGATATATAGATTAGCAAGAGAGTCATATTTTGTGGTTAAGGAAGGTCAGGGAATCAACTCTATGATTCATACAGAAAATTTTGTTTTGATAGATCCAGATAAAAGAATTAGAGGGTTTTATGATGGGACAAATGATGAAGAAATCGTAGAGTTAATGGATGATATTATCACACTAGAAAAAGAATATTTTCCTTAAAAATTAATTTTTTGACATCAATTCTTCTATTTCATTTGGATCAATAGGAATGTTTTTCATAAGATTTTCGACTTTACCTTTTTCTTTAATTACAACATCATCTTCTAGTCTTATTCCAAAACCTTCTTTTGGTAAATAAATACCTGGTTCTACTGTAAAAACCATATTTTTTTTCATTGGTTCATCAATTAATCCATAATCATGGGTATCAAGGCCTAGATGGTGAGATGTACCATGCATAAAATATTTTTTATAAGCTGGATCTTTAGGATTTTGATTTTTAACCTCAGACTTAGTTAACAAGCCAAGACTAATTAATTCAGAGCTCATAATTTTTCCAACCTCATAATGATATTCTTTCCATAAGGTTCCAGGAGTGAGTAGCTTTGTAGCTTCTCTTTTTACTTTTAAAACAGCATTGTAAACTTTTCTTTGGCGCTTAGAAAATTTACCTGAAACAGGAATCGTGCGTGTCATATCACTCGAGTAATTTCCATATTCAGCACCTACATCAATTAGGACTAGATCTCCGCTTTTACAAACACCATTATTTTTCACGTAATGTAAGACATTATTATTTTTTCCTGAAGCAACAATGGGCTGATAAGCAAATCCCATTGAAGAGTTTTTTAAAAATTCATGACTAAATTCTGCTTCAATTTCATATTCATAAACTCCAGGAGTAACAAAATTTAATATTCGTTTAAATCCTTTCTCAGTAATATCACATGCTTTTTGAATTTGATTTATTTCTTCATCTGTTTTTACAGATCTTAATCTTTGCAGGATGAGATTCCCTTTTAAATGTTTAAGGGAAGGATATTTTTTTTTCGCCCAGTTTATAAATCTATCCTCTCTTGTTTGTGTTTCAACTTTTGCTCTATAATGCTCATTAGTATTTATATAAAGTTTCTCACATTTGTTAGCTAGTGAATTAAAAACTTTTTCAAAATCTGAGAGCCAAAAGACTGTTTCTATTCCGGATAAATCTCTTGCTTTTTCCAATGAAAGTTTTTCTCCTTCCCATATTGAAATTTTCTCATCAGTTTCTTTTATAAATAAGATTTCTTTTTCCTTTATTGTTTCAGTATCTGGAAAAATTAATAGAATTGTTTCCTCCTGTTCGATTCCTGTTAGGTAGAAAATATCTCTATGTTGTTGAAAAGGAAAATAAGTGCTATCAGCACTTATTGGGTAAATATCATTTGAGTTAAAAACAGCGATACTTTTAGAGAGCATAGAATCTGCAAAATTGATCCTGTTTTTCTTATAAAAATTAGAAGACAAAGGTTTATATCTCATTTTTTTAGTCTTTATGCTAATATAATTTCTTTATAAATAATTGTAATAAGATTTTTGTAAATTCATTTAAATTTTAGCTATTATGAATAAATCTGTCATCCTTTTTTTCTTTTTAACTGGGTTTATATTTGCTCAACCTAGACAATCTAATGAAGAGCAAATATTAGAAGCAATTAATCAAAAACAAAAACTGACTAATTCTTCTAGAGTAAAGAATATAGATTTTAAAAATATAGGACCTTCTATCATGAGTGGAAGAGTAGTTGATATCTCTGTTAATCCTGATGACCCAACAGAATTTTATGCAGCATTTGCCACTGGTGGACTATGGCATACAAAAGATAATGGAATAAGCTTTAATTCTATTTTTGATAATTCTGTCACACAAAATATTGGGGAGATAGAAATTCACTGGCCAACAAGGACTATATGGGTCGGAACAGGTGAAAATAATTCTTCTAGATCATCATATTCTGGGGTGGGGATCTTAAAATCTATCAATAATGGCGATACCTGGGAGAATAAAGGCCTATCTGACAGCCATCATATTGGAAAGATTTTAGTCAATCCTGATGACCCTAACCATGTTATTGTTGGAGTTACTGGTCATTTATATTCTGAAAATGACATGAGAGGTATTTACATCACAACTGATGGAGGAGAAAATTGGGAAAACACTCTTTATATTAATAACAAGACTGGAATTATTGACATGGAGTATAGTCCAGAAGATTTTAATGTCATCTATGCATCAAGCTGGGAAAAGGATAGGAAAGCATGGAATTTTGATGGTGATGGTGCTTCATCTGGGATATATAAAAGTATTGATACAGGCAAAAGCTGGGAACTGCTAACTAATTCGGGAAGTGGTTTTCCAATTGGTGAAGGAATTGGAAGAATAGGAGTTGCAGTTTTTGACAATAATATTGTTTATGCAATACTGGATAATCAATTCAGAAGAGAAAAAAAGGAAGATTCATCAAAAAAAGAGGATATAGATAAAGATTATTTTAAATCCATTTCCATAAAGGATTTTTTAGCATTAGATGATAAGAAGATAAATGAATTTTTAAAGGACAATTCTTTCCAGAAGGAATATACAGCTAAAAAAATAAAAAATCTTGTTAGACTAGGTAAAGCAAAACCGGCTGACCTGGCAATATACTTGGAAGATTCGAATAGTTTATTATTTGACACTCCCGTAATTGGTGCAGAAGTATATAAATCAATTGATGGTGGAATCACATGGAGTAAGACTCATGATGGATACATAGATAATTTATATTATAGCTACGGATATTATTTTGGACACATTTATGTTGCCCCTTATGATGTAAACAAAATATACATTTATGGAGTTCCACTTTTGACTTCAAATGATGGAGGTAAATCTTTTTCTTCAATAGGGAAGTCTAATGTTCATGTTGACCACCATGCTCTTTGGATCAATCCCTCTAGGCCTGGACATTTAATTAATGGAAATGATGGGGGTATTAATATAACATACAATGATGGAAAAAATTGGATGAAAAATAATTCTATCCCTGTTGGTCAGTTTTATGCGATCAATGTAGATAATGAAGAGCCTTATAATGTTTATGGAGGGCTACAAGATAATGGAGTTTGGAAGGCAAGACATAATTCTTTAGATAATGAGAGATGGCATTCTACTGGACATAATCCATGGACTGGAATTATGGGAGGAGATGGAATGAACATTCAAATAGATAATAGAGACAGTAATATTGTTTACACTGGCTTCCAATTTGGTAATTATTCTCGACTAGATCTTAAAAATAATAAACGTAAATCAATAAAGCCCAGACATAAGATAGGTGAATCGCCATATAGATTTAATTGGCAAACACCAATTCTTTTATCAACACATAATCAGGACATCTTATATTATGGCGGAAATAAACTTCATCGATCATTAGACAAAGGAAATAATTGGGAAACAATTTCTCCTGATTTAACAAATGGAGGAAAAAAAGGGAATGTCCCTTATGGAACACTAACAACAATTAGTGAATCTAGCCTTAAGTTTGGTCTTTTATATACTGGGAGCGATGATGGATTAATTCATTTTTCTCGCGATGGGGGAGTTAAATGGAAAAATATTTCTAATAATCTACCTAAAGATTTATGGGTTAGCAGGGTGGTTGCTTCATCTTATAAGGAAGGACGAGTTTATGTTACTTTAAACGGTTATCGATGGGATGACTTTTCTCCTTATGTTTATGTTAGTGATGACTTTGGCAACACGTGGAAGTCAATAAAAGGCAATTTACCTTACTCCCCTTTAAATGTTATTATTGAAGATCCAGTTAAAGAAAACATTCTTTATGTTGGCAATGATAATGGAGTCTATGTTTCATTTGATATGGGTAAAAGCTGGGAACCTTTTTCTAAGGGCTTGACTAGTGCAGCAGTACATGATTTAGTTATTCAAAAAAATGAAAATCATCTTGTAGTAGGAACTCACGGTAGGTCAATATATATTGCAGATATATCAAAAATTCAAAAAGCAGACACCAATTTTCTTAAAAAACCCTTTCATTTTTTTGAAACAAAAGAAGTGAATTATTCAAAAAATTGGGGAAATAAATGGAGCCCATGGGTTGATCCAAATATCCCTTCAATTGAATTAAACTTTTATTCTAAAGCAAATTCCAATTATGATTTAATTATTAAAAACAAAAAGGGAATTACTTTAAATAAAATTTCTGGAGAACTGGAACAAGGCTTTTCGCAGATTAAATACGATTTGTCAATTAGCAAAATTGGTCAAGAATCCTACAACAGAAAAAACAAAACAAAAAAACTTCAAAAACCTGAAAACGGTATATTTTATCTACCTAAAGGGGGATATGATTTTATCATAAAAATACCTAATGGTTCTTATTCTCAAGAATTAATAATCAAATAGATAAAACAAAAAAAATGACAATCAAGATTATGTTTGCTTCTTAATAATTATTTTTGTAGTGTAATAAACAAAAATGATTGAATCTTCCATATCGAGAAAAGTAGCAATGGCTCTTTCGGGTTTATTCCTGATATTTTTTTTAGCTCAACACTTTACTATAAATTTTACTTCTGTTTTTAGCGAAGATTTGTTTAATAAATTGTCTCATTTTATGGGGACAAATCCTTTGGTTCAATTCATTTTACAACCTATTTTAATTTTGGGCGTGATTTTCCACTTTGTCATGGGCTTTATTCTAGAGATAAAAAACAGGCGCTCAAGGAAAGTTAATTATTCCTATCAGTCTGGTATAAGCTCTAGTTGGATTTCAAGGAATATGTTGTTTTCAGGAGTTGTTATATTGTCTTTCTTGGGATTGCATTTTTATGATTTTTGGGCTCCGGAGATAAAATATAAGTATATCGAATTTTTACCTGATGATTCTGAAAGATATTATGAAGAATTAATCCATAAATTTCATAGCCCCATAAGGGTGGCTTTTTACTCTATTTCATTTGTATTCTTGTCATTACATTTGATGCATGGTTTTGCATCTTCTTTTCAATCGGTAGGTGTAAATAATAAATATTCAAATACAATAAAAACAATAGCTATTGCGTTTTCTGTTATAGTGCCACTTGGATTTATTTTTATTGCGATATTTCATCATTTAAAGGGGTAGATTATGTCAAAAATGATTTCAAACTTACCTAAAGGACCAATATCAGAAAAATGGACATCTCATAAAGGAAAGATTAATCTTGTTAGCCCATCTAATAAGAGATTGATTGATGTAATTGTTGTTGGGACTGGTCTTGCTGGCGCATCAGCTTCAGCAACTCTTGCTGAACTTGGATACAATGTAAAGACATTTTGTTTTCAAGATTCTCCTAGACGTGCTCATTCAATTGCTGCACAAGGAGGGATAAACGCAGCAAAAAACTATCAAGGAGATGGGGATTCTACTTATAGACTTTTTTATGATACTATCAAAGGAGGAGATTACCGTTCAAGAGAAGCAAATGTTTATAGATTAGCTGAAGTTTCTGCTAACATAATTGACCAGTGTGTTGCCCAAGGTGTTCCATTTGCTAGAGACTATGGAGGACTCTTAGATAATCGCTCTTTTGGAGGGGTATTGGTTTCTAGGACTTTTTATGCTAAGGGTCAAACAGGACAGCAACTTCTTTTGGGAGCCTATTCTGCAATGAATAGACAAATTGGCAAGGGTAGAATCCAAATGTATAATCGCCATGAAATGATGGATTTAGTTTTAGTAGACGGGAAGGCAAGAGGAATAATAGCTAGAAATCTTATAACTGGAGAAATACAAAGACATAGTGCTCATGCAGTAGTTATAGCATCTGGAGGTTATGGAAATGTTTTTTTCCTTTCAACAAATGCAATGGGGAGTAATGTTTCTGCTTCCTGGAGAATACATAAAAAAGGAGCTTTTTTTGCAAATCCTTGTTTTACTCAAATTCATCCAACATGTATTCCAGTTTCAGGAGAGCATCAATCTAAACTAACACTCATGTCTGAATCATTAAGAAATGATGGGAGAATTTGGGTTCCTAAAAATAAGCAAGATGCAAAAGATGTCAGAGAAGGGAAACTTAAACCAACTGAGATTCCAGAAAAAGAAAGAGACTATTACTTGGAAAGAAGATATCCTGCTTTTGGTAATCTTGTTCCCAGAGACGTAGCTTCTAGAGCCGCTAAGGAAAGATGTGACGCGGGTTATGGAGTAAATAAAACTGGAGAGGCGGTTTACCTTGATTTTTCTGCTGCTATAGAAAGATATGGTAAAGAAGAGGCTCATGTTAAAGGCCTCGATGAAAATGATTTTTCTGTTGTAAAAAAACTAGGTGATAAAATCATAAGAAATAAGTACGGTAATCTTTTTCAGATGTATGAAAAAATTGTTGATGAAGATCCTTATAATACTCCAATGATGATTTATCCTGCGGTTCATTATACAATGGGAGGGGTTTGGGTTGATTATAATTTAATGACAACAATTCCTGGATGTTATGCTATTGGAGAGGCTAATTTTTCTGATCATGGCGCAAACAGACTTGGCGCTTCTGCTTTAATGCAGGGGTTAGCTGACGGATATTTTGTTTTACCATATACAATAGGAGATTATTTGTCAAAAGAAATTAGAACTGGACAAATTTCTAATGATTCTTCAGAATTTATGGATGCTGAAAAAAAGGTAATGGACTCATTGTCAAATTTTATCTCCAATAAGGGTAAAAATTCAGTTGATTTTTATCATAAAAAATTAGGAAAAATAATGTGGGATAATTGTGGAATGTCAAGAAATAGGAGTGGTTTGAAACAGGCTATTACTGAAATAAAGAGCTTGCGAGAAGATTTTCATAAAAATGTTACAGTCCCAGGGAAAATTGATGAATTTAATGAAGAATTGGTCAAAGCTTCAAGGGTTGCTGACTTTTTAGAGCTTGGAGAATTATTTGCTAAAGATGCTTTGGAGCGAACTGAATCATGTGGAGGTCATTTTAGAGAAGAATATCAAACATCTGAAGGAGAAGCTTTAAGAGATGACAAGAATTTTAAATTTGTTTCTTCATGGGAACACAAAGGGGAGCCTTCAAAAGCGGTCTTGCACAAAGAAAAACTAGATTATGAAGAAATAGAGGTAAAAACTCGCTCTTATAAATAAATTTATATATGAATTTAAAATTAAAAATTTGGCGACAAAAAAAATCAAATTCATCTGGAGAGATTGTAGATTATAATATTTCTGACGTTTCTCCTGACATGTCTTTTCTTGAAATGATGGATGTTTTAAACAATGAATTAATTTCTAAAGATCAAGATCCAATTTCTTTTGATCATGATTGTAGAGAGGGAATATGTGGAATGTGTTCAATGTATATTAATGGCAGGCCTCATGGGCCTGATGATCTTATTACTACATGCCAATTGCATATGCGTAAATTCAAAGACGGAGACACTATTGTCATAGAACCTTTTAGAGCTGATGCCTTCCCTGTGATTAAAGACTTAGTTGTTGACAGATCAGCTTTTGATAGAATTCAGCAAGCAGGAGGATTTGTGAGTGTTAATACCTCTGGTAATACTCAAGATGCAAATACAATTCCTGTAGAGAAGGAAAATGCAGATAAAGCCTTTGATGCTGCAACATGTATTGGTTGTGGAGCATGTGTTGCTACATGCAAAAACGCTTCTGCAATGTTGTTTGTTTCTGCAAAAGTTTCTCAATTTTCGCTATTGCCTCAAGGAAAAGTTGAAGCAAAGGATCGTGTTCTTAATATGGTAAAACAAATGGATGAAGAAGGTTTTGGGAACTGCACTAATACAGGCGCATGTGAAGTTGAGTGTCCAAAAGGGATTTCTCTTGAAAACATTGCAAGAATGAACAGAGAATATTTAAAGGCAAGTATAAAAGATTAGTTTAAAAAAAGTTGGCCTACTAGGGATCGAACCTAGACTCTTCTGGACCAAAACCAGACGTGTTGCCAGTTACACCATAGGCCAATAAGATTCGTACAAATTTACATTAATTTTTTTTTAGAGAAAAACTTAAATTCGATTCTATTTTTTTTACAAACAATTGCTTTTTATTATTTATTAAATACTTTTGAGGATTAAATTATGACAGAGGCATCATACAAGATTTGGAATCGTTCTTTTGGTTTGATAATATTTCTTGTCTCATTAATTACTTTTTCTCTAACAGTTGAACCAACTGCGAGTTTTTGGGATGCAGGAGAATATATATCCACTTCTGCTAAGCTTCAGATTGGTCATCCACCGGGGGCACCTTTGTATCAAATGTTAGGTGCTTTTTTTGCTCTTTTTTCTGGTTCTACTGAAAAAATTGCTTTATCTGTAAACTTCATGTCAGTATTGTCAAGTGCTTTTGCTGTTCTATTTCTTTTTTGGACTTTAACTCTGCTATTAAAAAAAATTCCTGCTTTTGACAAACTAGATAATCTTCCAAAAAAAGTGTCTTTTTTTGGAAGTGCTTCTGTTGGAGCTTTAGCTCTTTGTTTTTCAGATAGTTTTTGGTTTAATGCCGTAGAAGCAGAAGTTTATGCAATGGCAACACTAATTTTATCTCTTCTATTTTGGCTTGGGCTTAAATGGGAAGCAGAAATGAATACTGAAAAGGGAGATAGATGGTTATTGTTAATATCATTTGTTATCGGCCTATCTTTTGGAGTTCATTTCATGGGTCTTCTTACAATTCCAGCAATTGGAATGATCTACTACTTTAAAAATTATCGAGAGTTTACAGTTAAAGGATTTATAATTGCCAATTTGATTTCAGCAGCTATATTATTATTTATTTTCAAATTATTGCTTCCTCTAACGCTAGCCTTTTTTGGAAATTCAGAAGTGTTTTTTGTTAATTCTGTTGGACTTCCTTTTAATAGCGGAACCATTATCGCAGCAATTACTTTTATTTTATTTTTTTATTATTCACTAAAGATTTCTGAAAAAAGAAGATGGATTAATCTAAATACTGGAATTCTTTGCATTCTATTTGTCTTGGTTGGTTTTTCTTCTTGGATAATGATTCCTATCAGAGCTAATGCTAATACTGTTATAAACGAAAATTCTCCATCTGATGCTCGATTATTACTTGCTTATTATAATCTGGAACAATATCCTGAGACTCATCTTTTTTATGGGCCAATGTTTTCTGATATGTATGCAGGGCAAGATGAATCAGAACCCTATTATGATGATAAACCAAAATATGAGAGAGATACTAAAAAGGGAGAATATATTGTCGTAAATAATTGGGAAAATGCTAGGATTAATTCTAATTCAAAGCATAGGGGTTTACTGCCAAGATTGTGGAGTACAGAGCACGCTGCTAATTACATGAATTTCACTTCTCCCCTGAATTTTGAAATTGCTCTTCCTTACAGGGGTAATGAAATGTTGGAAGAAAGAGTTTTAGAGTTCAAACAAGAGTCGTTAGAGGGCAATTTAACTGGGGAAGATTATCACCAGTTTTTTAGAACTCTAGGACCGTATCTTAACATTGAAAAACCTTCTTTTTGGAGTAATATAAAATTTTTATTTCAATATCAGATTGGATACATGTATGTTAGATATTTTATGTGGAATTTTGTTGGAAGGCAAAATGATAGGGCTGGGACACACGATATTTTAGATGGTAATTGGATTAGCGGAATTAATTTCTTGGATTCTTTAAGACTAGGGAATCAAAATCAATTAAACCAAAGCGAGATAGATAATAAAGCTCGTAATACTTATTTTTTCTTACCATTGATATTGGGATTAATTGGGATATATTTTTTGTATTATCAGGATAAAGAAAAATTCTGGATTTTAACTTTATTTTTTCTATTTACTGGCTTAGCCTTAAAATTTTATTTGAACGAAAGACCTTTTGAGCCTCGAGAGAGAGATTATGCGCTTGTTGGATCTTTCTATGTTTTTTGTATTTGGATAGGGATGGGGGCATATGCTCTAGTGGATAAGGTAAAAAATATTAGTAAAAAAAATAATTTCATTCAGCCTCTAATTATACTCACTTGCCTTATCTCAGTTCCATTTTTAATGGCTTATCAAAACTGGGATGATCACAATAGATCCAATCGATTTACTGCTCAATCTATGGCAAAATCTTATTTGGATTCGATAGATGAAGATACTGACGCTATCATTTTTACAATAGGTGATAATGACACTTTTGCCTTGTGGTATGCTCAAGAGATTGAAGCATACAGGACAGATGTCAGAACCATTAATACCAGTCTTTTAGCAACTGATTGGTATATAGATCAAATGAAGAGAAAAACTTACGAGAGTAATCCAATACCATCACAATTAGAACATTCTCTTTATGCCTATGGTGTTCGAGATTATATTAAGCATGAATCATTGATTGATTCAGTTCGATGGGATATAAAAGATTTTATTAATTGGATCGGTAGCGATCATCCAAGGACAAAGTATAAAAGTCTTATTCTTCAGATGGGTGAGGACCCATCTAGATTACCCCTGAACACTCAGGAAATGATATTTTATCCAACAAATAAAATTCGTCTTCCAGTGAATAAAATCAACGTTTTAAAAAGCGGAGTTGTAAAGCCAAAAGATGCTAATGAGATAGTCTCTTTTATTGATATCGATCTGCCAAAATCAGGAATTACTAAAAATCAGATGATCATGCTTGATATTCTGGCAAATAACGATTGGCAAAGACCTATATATTTTACTGGCGGAAGTTACTCTGATTCTGAATATATATGGATGAAAGAATATCTTCAACTCGACGGGTTAGTTTATAAATTAGTTCCTATAAAAACTTCACTAAATAAGAGCAATCCTTATTTAATGGGTAGAATAGATTCTGATTTAATGTATGATATTGTAATGAATTGGGATTGGGGAAATTCAGAAAGCGAATTAATATACCATGACCCTGAAACTAGAAAAAATAGTATTTCATATAGGAGTAACATGGCAAGGTTGGCTGAACAACTGTTATTGGAAGGTAAAAATATAAAAGCCAAAAAAGTCATTGATTTAGCAACTGAAAAAATGCCCATAGATTATTTTGGTTACTATAGTTTATTAATTCCTTTTATTGATGGCTATTATCGTTTGGGCGAAGAAGGTAAAGCTAGAGATATGTCTAAGAAAATTACATTAAAGTATTTTGATAGACTGGAATATTTTTCCTCTCTCTCTCTGAATGAGCAGTATCTGATAGCAGAAGAAATAATCACTGAAATTGAAAGATATAGAACACTCTTAGAGGCAGTTTTAGAATCTAAAGATGAAAATATTTTATCTGATGAAATAGATAAGTTTATAGAAATATCTTCATCTTTTATTTTTTTATACGGAGAATATGATTTTTACACATCCCTTAGAGAGTTCTCCGAGGGGTATTATTTTTCTAGGGAAAAAGAAAAAGCAAGGGATTTGATTCAAATAATGGCTGATCTTTATGTTGAGAGATTTCAGCTTTTTTCTCGATTTGCTGAAAGGAATGATCTTATGTTAATAGATGAAATAAAACAAGAAATTTTAGATTTTAGAGAGTTAGTTGAGATTCCTTTGAGAAATAATGACAGAGTATTTGCAGATTCTATAAAAACAAAGTTTGAGAGGTCAATGGAAGTTTTCCAAAAAAGCGATAAGGAAGTTCTAGAATAAACTAGACGTGGTCTTGCATTAAACTAATCAAAGTATTGGCATCTTGTTCTCCGCTTTGTCTCCAAACCATTTCCCCTAGCTTATAAATCATTAGGGTAGGCAGGACTCTAATTCTAAGTGCTTCAGAGAGTTTATCGTTTTTTTCAGTATCTATTTTGATGACTTTTCCTTTATCTCCCATTGCAGCAGCAACATCTTTTAAAACAGGATGCATAACGGATGAAACCTCATCATTTTGATTAAAAAAAACGAGGAGTAGAGGTAGTTTATCATCTATTAATTCACCAAACTTTGACATATTAAAGCGGTTGGTCCTATAACAAATTTAGTTTTTTTTGTAATTATACCAATAATTTTTTTTGTTTGAGCTCAATTACAGTTATCTCAGGCCATATACCCACTCTTCCAGGATAAGCTAAAAAACCAAATCCTCTATTTACGTTGATGACTTGTTTTTTCTCTTCATAGATACCAGCCCATTGCTTATATCTCCAACTAGAAGGGCTCCATTTTATCCATCCAGGGATTTCTATTCCAAACTGAAATCCATGAGTATGACCACTAAGAGTTAGTTGATAAGGAAAAGGGTGAGGTAAGATTTCTGCCTCCCAGTGTGAAGGGTCATGTGTCATTACTATTTTAAAGTCATCTTTTTTAAGATTTTCACTCGCTTTTTTAAGATCTCCAACTTTTTTGAACCCTCCTTTACCCCAATTTTCAACTCCGATAAGGGAAATGTGTTCCCCATCTTTTTTTATTAACCTATTTTCATTTAATAATAACTCAAATCCAATTTCTTTTTGAAAAGTTTTCATATCCTTCATGTTCTTTTCTTTCTCTCCCTTATTCTTCCATTGAACATAATCACCATAATCATGATTCCCCAATACTGAATATTTACCATATGGAGCCTTGAGTTTTGAAAAAAGACTGATCCAAGGCTTCAATTCAGACGCCCTGTTATTTACAATATCTCCTGTGAAAAGCAATAGATCAGAATTTTGTTTATTTATTAGATCTATTCCATAAGATACCTTTTCAAAATTATCAAGACTTCCGCTGTGGATATCTGAAATTTGGGTTATTGTAAATCCATCAAAATTCTTTGGCAGGTCATCAAACTCTAATGTATATTTTAAAACCTTATAGTTATAGCGACCTTTGTAAATACCATATAGCATTGCAACAGTAGGAATTGAAGCAATTATAATGGCCAGTTGAGAAATAAATTTTCTTCTTCCTGGAAAAATATTTGATTTTGAAAAATTTTCACCAAAAAGCATGTTATATAGACTTTTTACAAGACGCATTATATCTTCAAAAAAAAGAATTGAGATGATCGTTCCTTGAAACAAAAGAAGGGAAAGTAGAAAACCAATTGAATAAGATAGAGAATGTGTAAATCCGCCTGAGCGATCAAAAAATAATGTGTGCCATAAAAGATTTCCTAGAATTGCAATAACGATAAACCAATACGCAGCAATAACAGATCTTTCATTTGTTATTGTCTTAATACTCTGAAAAGCATACCATTGGAAAGCGATTATAAAAAGGATAGAAATTACCCAGCGCATATTTGATTTTCGGTAAAGTTAAAAAAAGGGAAATAATTTCAGCAACTTTATTTTAATCCTATTTTTTCAGCAATGTGCATTGCTTTGCTATCTGTTAGGCTAGCAACAAAGCAAGTAGCATTAAGAATAGTCTCATATATGTTTTTAGCTATAAAGGAGGTTCCATCTGGGAGGAGTTTAATTACTAAATCATCAAAACTCGTTTTTTTATTTTCATAAGTATTTGCTGCTGCATTAACAAATGAATTAAGTAATGTTGAAAGAATTTTATGTCCAACAATTTCTTTTTGAACAACTTCTGAAGATTGATAAATTTTTTCTTCACTTATTTTAATTATATCTTTTATTTGGGCTTTGTAAATACTTTTATCTAGTAGTGAGCTAGAAAAAGTTCCTTCCAAAATAGACTCCTCATTTTTTAAAAATATCTTTACAGCATCTCTAATCAAACTATTTATTGCTAGTGCTCTTAGATAGCTTAATCTTTGCTTACGATGTTTTAATTTTGAATATTTTAAAGTATCTAGGTCTTCCCTTACCAAATTTATAAGATACTCTAGAGCATATTCTTCTTCTATCCAGCCTAGGTTTATACCATCTTCAAAATCGATTATGGTGTAGCAAATATCATCTGCTGCTTCAACCAAATATGCTAGAGGATGACGTAAAACTTCTTTCCCAGAAAGCATTCCTAATTCTTGTATTAATTCTTTAAAAAAAGATTCTTGTGCCTGGAAAAAACCAAATTTTTTGTGAGCAACGTGTTCTGTAGGTTTTACAGGGAGACTTGCCTTTGGATATTTTATAAATGCTCCAAGAGTTGCATAGCTAAGTCTTAAACCTCCTGGAGTACCTGTATTAGATTGGGTTAAGATTTTAAATCCATTAGCGTTCCCTTCAAACAAGCAAAGATCTTGATACTGTTTTTTAGACAGGACTCTTTGAAATTTTAATCCTTCACCATGCTTAAAGTAATGCCCTATAACTTTTTCTCCATTATGACCAAATGGAGGATTACCTATATCATGAGCAAGTGAGGCGGCAGCAACAATTGCCCCAAAGTCATTAATATTGTAACCACATGTTTTTTCTAGTCTAGGATGTTTCTCTAGCAGATCTTTTCCAGCCAGACGTCCTAGGCTTCTTCCAACTACAGATACTTCAAGGCTATGGGTTAATCTTGTATGAACAAAATCAGTTTTTGAAAATGGGATAACTTGTGTTTTGTCTTGAAGAGATCTAAAGTCTGTTGAAAAAACAATTCTATCATAATCAACTTCAAAGCCAATTCGTGTAATGTCTTGGTTTAATCTTAACCGTTTATTTATGTCTCCTTGTTTTTTTAAGGAAAGTAGTTTTTCCCAATCCATTTAGGTTAATGTTGAATATGCAAATCTAAAAATTAATTAACGTTAAATTCATATTTATTTATTAATGGGTTTAACCAATAAAGAATTTAATCTTATAAATTTGCATAAAAATTAAAAATAAAAGTATGAGAATATTTTTCTGCCTTTTAATTATAGTTTCTTCTTTTTCTTTTGGTCAGAGCATTGGTTGGGAAGGAAGAACGAATGGAAAAGAATATCTAAAGATTGGTTTTAAAGGATTTGAATTAAGACATAGAACTGATGAAGGTGAAAATAGATTTACTTATGATAGAAAATTTTTTAAAGATAAGAAGGTGTCTTTGAAAATTCCTATTCACTATAGGTTTGAAAAAGAATTTACAACTATAGAACCCAGGGTAATTTTAAATTTAGAGAAATTTAAAATATGGATCCAAAAAGAGCTTTGGATTGATAAGAATTACAATGCTGCATTTGCAATTGATTATCCTTATGGAGATTATTCTTTTTATTTTGGCTGGGATACATCTGAAACATTCCGTTTTGGAATTAATTATAAATTAAAGAAAAAGAAAAAGGAGGAGGAATAAAAATAAAATAATTTTAAAAATTAATATTTTGATAACATATAAGTGTTATAATAATCGGAAATTTGTTCAGAAGAATAAAATAAGCAGATAAGATGGAGAATATTTATTTGTTAATGCTTGTTGCACTTGCCGCTCTAGCTATTATTGATATAGTTGTTGGGGTTAGCAATGATGCAGTTAATTTTTTAAATTCTGCTATTGGGTCTAAGGTTTTTTCTTTTAGAACAATAATGATTATTTCAAGTATTGGAATCTTCATTGGAGCTGTTTATTCAAGTGGAATGATGGAAGTTGCCAGAAAAGGAATATTTAATCCAGGCGAATTTTATTTTGATGAGATTATGATGGTTTTTATGGCTGTTATAATGACAGATATATTGCTTTTAGACTTCTTTAATTCTATGGGTCTGCCAACTTCTACAACAGTTTCTATAGTTTTTAATTTACTAGGCGCAGCGATTGTCATGTCTTTAATTAAAATTGGAGAAACAGATGGCCAAAATTTATCAGATTTACAGAACTATATAAATACTGAAAAAGCAACGATGATCATTAGCGGAATTCTACTTTCCGTTGTAATTGCTTTTTTAATTGGAGCAATAGTCCAGTGGGTTAGTCGACTTATTTTTAGCTTTCAATACGAGAAGAAAATGAAGAGCTTTGGAGCAATTTTTGGAGGAGTTGCACTCACAGCTATCACCTATTTTATTTTTATAAAAGGGCTCAAAGGATCTCCATATTATAAGGATTTAGTTGCTTATATAGGAGATAATGATCTTATCATTGTTTTCGGCAGTATACTTATTTTTTCTGGGTTTTCTCATCTTTTCCAAATTGTTACTAAAAAAAGTATTTTACTAATTGTTATAGCTACAGGTACGTTTGGCTTAGCTTTAGCTTTTTCTGGGAATGACCTAGTTAACTTTATTGGGGTTTCAATGGCGGCTTATCATTCTTATGAGGCATGGGCAGTCTCTGGAGTAGATGCTTCTTCCTTCTCAATGGGCGTTCTAGAAAAAAAAGTACCTGCTGAACCATTACTATTATTTTTAGCAGGTGGAGTAATGGTTATAACTCTATGGTTTTCTAAAAAAGCAAGAACCGTTTTGGATACTTCAATAGGATTATCTCGACAAACAGACACCCATGAAAAGTTTAAGCCTAATTTTTTTTCAAGGGCTTTGGTAGGATCTTCATTTTGGATGTCTTCAAAGATCAATCAAATTTTGCCTCAAGCATTTCAAGATAAAATTGAGTCAAGCTTTAAAGGGAGTGAAGTCCAAACAATAAATAAAGATCAAAGCATTGATGCTCCGGCCTTTGATATGATAAGAGCTTCTGTTAATTTAATGGTTGCTGGTGTTTTGATTTCAATAGCTACTTCAATGAAACTTCCTTTATCAACAACATATGTGACTTTCATGGTTGCAATGGGGACATCTTTATCTGATAAAGCTTGGGGTAGAGAAAGTGCTGTATATAGAGTAGCAGGAGTTGTTAATGTTATACTTGGATGGTTTTTAACTGCTTTTGGAGCATTAATTGCATCTGGTGTGGTAGTCTTTCTAATTAATTGGAACAAGGAAGTCATGATTCCCATAATGTTAGTTATTACAATTATCATTTTAACTAGGAATTTTCTTTATCATAAGCGTATGCAAAATAGAGTTATAGATTCTAGGAGTTTGAAAAAATCTGAAAGTAAAACTGTTCAAGGAATCATTTCAGAGAGCTCAGATAATGTAAATAATGTGATTTTCAGATCTAACAAGATTTTTGCAACGGTTATACAGGGGCTATCAAAAGAAGATTCTGATAAACTTAAAAAGAGCAAGAAGCAGGTTAAAAAACTTGATTCTGAAATTGAAGATTTAAGAGACAATATATTTTATTTCATTAAAAATTTAGATGAGACAAGTGTTAGGGGGAGTAATTTTTACATGATCATACTTGCCTATTTGACAGATATTGCTGAGTCTTTAAGTTATATATCTTCAAAAAGTTATAAGCATGTAAATAACCAGCATAAAAAATTAAAGTTTAGTCAGCTCAGAGACCTTACTGAAATTAAAGATGCTATAGATCATTTTTCTTCTGAAATAACTAGTGTTTTCAAAGACAAGAGATTTGGAGCTTTAAATCTTATCATTGCTCAAAAAGATAAATTGAATTCTATAATAAATGAAAAGATTAATGCTCAGATTGATAGAATAAGAACTGAAGAATCAAGTCCAAAGAACACTACTTTATATTTTAATATTTTACTTGAGACTAAAGATTTATTGAAAAGTATATTTAATTTAATTGACGAATATTCTGCCAGCTACAAAAAGGAATAATAGTTTTTTAAGACCCACACATTAGACAATCGTCATCTTCGTTTCCCTTAGA
>Ga0163108_10000375_pt1 | contig 33319 bp, 26 predicted proteins | sample Fk1155metaG_FD_109644 | JGI IMG/M metagenome (GOLD analysis project Ga0163108, IMG submission 109644) | Marine microbial communities from the Central Pacific Ocean - Fk160115 155m metaG | ecosystem: Environmental > Aquatic > Marine > Oceanic > Photic zone | place: The Central Pacific Ocean...
AACCAGGTTCGGCGAGAAAAGCGGGTCGGCCACGAACTGGTTGAACAAGGCTTTTAGATAGACCATAGAGGCCAGATCATCAATCGTTTACACAACCATTTGCACCGACTATTTTAAGTGGGAAACGCCGCTTCCCCTGACCGCATCGTCAGGGTTTTTCAACCACCCGAAGGGGCGGGAATTTCGCTCCGGAATAGACCGTGTTCTGCTGGGCGTCCGCGCTCCGAAGCTGGAAGTAGCCGTACTGCGAACGGGCAGGTTTCACGAGCCGTAAACGGACCGGAGTACCTTCTTCTGAAACCAGCAACAGGTCGCTGCCGCGAAGGATCCGATTCAACCGATCGACAACCCTGCGGTTGGTTTCAAGCGAATCAAATTCACGGTCGGCCAGCTTACCAACCAGGGCGCCCAACTGCCGTTCCAGATCAGCCGGAAACAACCGACCAAACAGTTTCTCTAAGTGCTTCAGGCCGTCAGCCGGTGGCGCCGGTCGCTTTGTAATCCTACCAGGCTTACGCTTAGTATCATCCTTTGACGGAGGGGAGGCTTCTCGACCAAACTCAGCTAAAACTGAGTCCAACAGATCAGTACTAACACGTCGACTGGCAGCCATGCGAATTTTCCTCAATCGGGTGATTAACTTGGCAGGCTGCCAACTACGCTCAGCCTTCTACTTGTCACGAAATGGAGTCCTAGTAGGTATACATAACAAGCTAGCACATCACAAGCAGGTGAGCCTCCAGCCTGCCAATATTTCGATACCAACCTGCCAGGAACACAACCCAGGCCTGACGGCCGAGAGACCCTCAGGCTTCACGCAGTCCATACAACCAGGTCCGCGAATCTCCATCATCATTAAGAACACCAGAGGCAATTGGCTGCCCGCAAGGCAACATGGCGTGGTGCCGCCCCGACTTATCTGTCCCAGGCCAACCGAAAATAGTAGCCGTCCAGCAGCACATTGTGATTACTATGAGAAAAAACGCCCAGATGCTGGTCATCCAGGAACCCCATTCGATCCCCCAGATCAAACCATGCTTGCATCTCGTAGCCCATCTCGAGTTGAAGGGGACCCTTTTGGTATCCAACCCCGACCCGTGTCGCAATAACCGGTAGCACCTGTTCATATCCGTCCGAGACGTCGACGATACCACTTCCCGCCTGGGTTTCCTCGAGCGTCAGGTCGTTGTCGCCGAATAGAATCGACGTTTCCCCGGTTCCAACGAGATACAAGCTCTCAGTCATCGCCCATTTCCCATCCGCCCCAATGCGCAGTCCGAAACCCTGGGTGTCCAGAACGGATGTTACGGTCCCACCGAAAGGAAATTCTATTTCGCTATAAGAGACGTGAAATCGCTGATCGATCTCTGCCCAGCGAAAACCGCCGAAAAGGGAAAGGTCAGCCCGATCGCTCAGGTTGAGGGTATTGCGTACCTCCAGGTCGAGTATTTTCAAGTCAAAGCTGGACTCGGCCGCCGCTACACCCGCTCGCCGATTGATATCCGGATGACTTCGACTGGCATAAAGCGTTCCCGCCCCATCTACCGCCTGGTCCGACGTGTTGGAGTCATACATCGTATAGCCGAAACCGATTTGCCAGCCCGTTGCCAACTCGACGCCCAGCATACTGCGAAACCCGGCATCGCTCGGATGTTCGAGCTCGTGAATCTCTCCACCTGAGATCACGACGGCTCCCGGCAGGCTGCTGACCGCGTAATCAAGATCTCGCCGCCGCAATTGCCAGTAAAGAAGATCCACCGTAGCGAAGATTTTCCCAGCCCCCTGGTTCTTTTTCACAATCTCCTGTTGTTTATCCGCTGCAACGACCACATTTTTCCTCTCAGAAGCGAGTGTCGCCAACTGGCGGTCCACCAACGCATGCGGGGGGGTCGGTGCTCTGGGCAAAACCCCTCGATCGCGACGGTCCACCGCGTGCTGATATGGCCACGGCGTGGCACCGATCGTCTTAGCTGGTGGTTGACCGGGATAGGCGAGATGATCCGACGGAACCGTCGCAGCATAAGGTTGTTGTTGAAGATTAGGGTAGGGCCCATTCGAATACCCCATCGGAGCGAGCTGCCCACTCATCCATCGCGGATCCTGATTTCCACGTTGAGCTACATCGCCTGGAACTGGGTTAACCAATAGGCCACTGGCCTGAGCCTGAGGTGCCTGCGGCCAAATTATTTGGTTTTGTGCCCGAGCAGCCACGCTTATAAAGAAGGCCAGAAAAATAAAACAACCAAGTTTCCATCCTGCCCGCTGCATACCACCACTCCTATCGCACGCCCGAATCCTAGCAACTCACCATGAGCGGCTAACTAATGGATGAATATCGGCGATGCAAGCAATGTGGATTAGGCGGACTTTGCGGATTAAGAGCCTTTCACGCACGACAAACGCTAGCAACTCCAGTTCCGGTGCGAACGCGACAGCGGTTCAGAGTCAATCGGCCGCTAGCAGCTCTCTGTTGTAGTGCCGCCGCCGGCAGATTAAAATCGGCGCTGTAAGGAAAACCGACCATCGGACCTCAATCCTGGAGTCTTCCCATGACAACCCGTCGACCTCACCGGCGCACCTTCTTGCAGTCCTTGGCCGCTGGAGCAACCGTTCCACTGATCGCGGGCACAGGTTTGAATACCTTGGCTCAAGCGCAAGAGAAACCACGCGCGATTAACGAACGCCTCGCTGTCGGTGCGATCGGTCTTCGTTACCAGGGATCCGTGATCACCCACAAAGCCCAACTCTACGGAGACATCGTTGCCCTCTGCGATGTCGACCAACATGTCAGGGAGCAGGGCAGGGCGGCTTTTGGCAGTACACCACGCATCTTCGAGGACTACCGGGACCTGATCAAACGCTCCGATATCGACGTCATTTTGATCGGAACTCCCGACCATTGGCACACCAAGATGATCATTGACGCCGTTCGAGCCGGCAAGGATGTCTATTGCGAGAAGCCTCTTACGCTGACCATCGACGAAGGAAAACTGCTCACCAAGGTTGTCAAGGAAACGGGCCGTGTGGTCCAGGTAGGATCGTGGCAGCGCAGCGACAGCCGATTCCGCCTCGCCATCGAGCTCTTGCGGCAGGGGCGCATTGGCACGCTGAAAACTGTTGACGTCGTCCTCGGCAAGAACAAACTCGGCGGCCCTTTTGAAGGGCGCCAGACCCCCAAGCATTTCAATTGGAATCTGTGGCAGGGGCAAACGTTAGACACGCCCTATATCCCAGAACGCTCCCACTACACATTTCGGTGGTGGTACGAATACTCCGGTGGCCAGATGACCGATTGGGGCGCCCATCATCTCGACATAGCGCAGTGGGGCATCAACTCGAACCCGGTGGAGATCGAAGCCACAGCGAAATACCCCACGATCAAGGACGGCTTTAATGTCGCCATCGATTTCCAGGCGAATTATCGCTATGTCAACGGCGTGACCATGACCGTGCGAGACACAGGACGCAACGGTGTGATGTTTACGGGAACCGAGGGCCGGATCTTCGTGAACCGTGGTGTCGTTTCTGGCAAAGCGGTCGAAGACCTTGCCACGAACCCACTCAAGCGTGCCGATTTCAACGTCTATGATTTCGACAATCTCGATCGCCCCGAAAGGGCCGGTAAGCTTGATGCAATCATTAATCACATGGGGAATTTCTTTGACTGCATCCAATCCCGTCGCAAGCCGATCTCTGACGTTGACAGCCAGCATCGAAGCGTCAGCACATGCCACCTTGGCAATATCGCAATGCGTGTCGGTCGCCCGCTCAAATGGGACCCCGCCAAGCAAACGTTCCCCGGAGATGCTGAGGCAAACTCCCACTTGAGTCGACCTCAACGTACCGGTTTCGAAGTTGTCTAGTTATTGCTTCCCCGTTACCCCGCCTCCTGGACAAGCCATCATGAATACACGAAACCAAACGCAAACCCGGCGTGACTTCCTCGGCGCAGTCGCCGCCGCCTCAAGCGCTGCGACCCTGGCACCATTGACCCTTAAAGCTGCCGCCGCCAAGTGGCAACCGCGCTACATCATTGGCTCCAGCATGTACGGATACAAATCCCTCGCAGAAATTCTACCGGAGGTCCGCAAGGCAGGTTCAACAGCGATCGACATCTGGCCCAAGTCACACGGGAATCAACGGGAGCAACTCCAGGAAATGGGCGAGGAGGCATTCACAGCCATGCTTACCAAGCACAACCTTACCCTGGGTTGCATCACCCAGTACAAGCTCGGTCCATTCGGCATCCAGGATGAAATGCGGCTGGCCAAGCGACTTGGTTGCACCACGATCGTCTGTGGCGCCAAGGGACCCCACGGGCTAAAAGGAAAAGAATTAAAAGCTGCGGTTGGACTATTCATGGAACAAATGAAACCGCACCTGGCTGTCGCCGAGGAAACTGGCGTAACCATAGCCATTGAAAATCATGGTCGCAGCCTGATTGAATCACCAGACTCCATGAAATTCCTCAACGACCTCCGACCTTCCAGAAACCTGTCCATCGCGCTAGCGCCCTATCATTTGCCACAGGACGAAAAACTAATCGCCCAGCTCATCCGCGACCTGGACGGTTGCCTGGAAATGTTCTACGCCTGGCAACATGGCAACGGCTGTCACATGAAGCAACCCAAAGAAAAAGAACTGCTTCAGATGCCGGGCCGGGGATCGCTCAATTTCCGCCCGCTATTCGCCGCTCTCAGCGAGATCAAATACGATCGCTGGACTGAGATCTTCATGCATCCGTTTCCACGCGGAATTCCGATCCTGGAGACTGTTACCCAGGTAACTAACGAAATCAACCGAGCCCGGACCTACGTCGATCACTGCCTGGGAGCTCGCTAATAGAAGCAAATCGACTGCCCAGGGGACCTCGTGACTATCGTGACTGAAGTTCGCTTGATGCAGTTTTCCCAGGGCTTTGCTGGACAGTCCTTCCTGCGATTGATAGCCTAGGACAAACGTCCATTCGTTCACGCACGATTCCAAGGAGCCCTCTCATGCTACGACTACCCACGATGCTGATTGCCCTCTTGTTGGTCAGTTGCTTCGCGCCGCTTGCTTTTGCCGGCAAGGTCCTCAAGTCGACACAGCAAGGCGATCCGCAAATCCAGACCATCAATACGCTGAGCTTTGCTCCAGAAGGCGTACTCCTCATTGGCGATGGCCGCGGCGCACAAATCGTGGCTGTGCAAACCTCGGATAGCCCAGCCAAATGGGGTGGATTCACGACCATCGAGGGTATCGACACAAAACTGGCCGCCCGCGTGGGTGCTACCACGAAGGGGATCGAGATCATTGACATGGCTGTCAGTCCTGTCACGAACGTAGCGTACATTGCTGCACGTAAGCAGGACGACAAGAGCCAGATTATTTTCACCGTCAGGCCCGGCGGTTACATCGGAATCCTCGACCTTACGGACGTTCACTATGCCAGCGTTAAGCTTCGCTCCGGAGACGCTACGGTAAGCCTCATCACTGACGTCGCCTGGGCCGACTCACAGATCGTGGCTGCCGCTCGCAGCAGCGAGGCCTTTTCTTCCAAAATTTTCAGCATCCCGGTGCCACTTTCCAAGAAATCAACGAGCAAAGTGTTCACCGCAGAAACCTATCATGTCTCCCATGGACGCTGGGAAACCAAGGCACCCATGAGCGTGCTGATTCCAATCAAGGAAAATGACCAGACCTATGTCGTTGGCGCCTTCAGCTGCACGCCCGTAGTCAAGTATCGCATTGACGCCCTTAAGCCTGGTGCGACGGTCAAGGGATCGAGCATGATTGAGCTGGGTTCAGGAAATCGCCCTGTCGACATGTTTGTTTACGAAAAAAACGGCAAACCCTTCGTGCTAGCGAACACCTTCCGTTTCCATCACAAGCGTAAGGCCTTTGGCCCAAGTCCCTACTGGACCGTTAAATTCCAACAGGGGCTGCTTGCCGGCGACGCTGCCGTCAACGAGAAAGCGGTTCGACGACTCAAAGCAGGTTACGAGCCAGCCACTGATCGCATTGAAATGGTGCCTTCCTTTCATGGCGTGATGCAGATGGACCGGATCGCTGGGACGCATGTATTGGCACTGCAGGACACGGGTAAAGGATTGAACCTGGTCGCACTTGATCTTCCCTAGTCTTTTCCGCGCGAGGGAGCGACTGTGTTTATCCACTGTTTATTGGCAAGCGTGATACTGCAGGCCGATCCTTCCATCGAGGTGCGCCCGGGTACGCGCCCGGGCGAGGTGGAAGTCGCGGCGTCCCTCGATCGTCACCTGGCAGCTACGCTACCAAACGGCGCCGTTCAACCCAAACGAGGCGAGGCGCTCCTGAGAGTTTCCCTGGTCACCAACAGCAAGGAGCCTGGGCCGGCAATCTTCGGCTCCTATCACCACGCGGACGGCACCTTACGCTTTGTTCCCCGATTTCGCCTTGTTCCCGGCCAGACTTACCGCGTCACCTACAGTCCGCCGAAGGGCTCCAGTTTAAAACAAACCTACCGCGTTCCCCTCCGTTACACACAGCCAGCCCCCCGGGTGACTGCGGTCTACCCTACGGCAACCCAACTACCAGCGAACCATCTCAAGTTCTACATCCATTTTTCACAACCGATGCGCGAAGGGCGCGACATCTTCCGGCATATCCAGCTACTAGATGACAGCGGCGCAACTGTCCCTGGAGCGTGGCGACGCACCGAACTCTGGAACAAGGATGCAACTCGATTCACGCTCTGGATCCACCCCGGCCGGATCAAACAGGGAGTTAACCTGCGGAACGACGAAGGCCCTGTATTAGTCGCGGGCAGGAAATACACACTCCGCATATCGACAGCCCTTCAAGGTGCAGATGGTCAACCGCTGATCCGCGAGCACCTCAAGCGCTTCGAGGCCAGGGTAGCCGATCGCCGACGCCCCGATCCAACGCAATGGATCGTGGCCCCGCCACAACACGCGACACGGGACCCTCTTCGTGTGAACTTCAGGGAATCACTTGACCGCGCTCTTTCGTTGCGATGCCTGCGCGTCCACGATGCAAAAGGGAAACCGGTACCTGGAACCGCAACGCTGTCGCCAGGCGAATCCCACTGGAACTTTGTGCCGTCTTCTCCCTGGAACAACGGCATCTACCAGCTTTCAGTCGGCGGCACACTGGAAGACCTGGCCGGAAATACACCGATCCGCGTTTTCGACACCGATCTTGACGCCAATCAATTGTCGCCCCAGGTCAAAAGAATTTCGTTCCGACCGAGCCCGTAATACACCCCAGGGCTAGATACGAAAAAAGGGTGGCCCGCATCAGCAGACCACCCTCTTGTACGCAACACGATGAAGCAGCGTATGCTACTTCTTATTCTTGGCTTGGACTTCCTTCTGAACGTTGACAGCCTTGCTGTCTACCAAGTTCGCGACCTTTTCCGAAAGCTTCGTTGCCAGCAATCCGGTGGGATCACAGCCGTTTGCAATCGAGATGATTCGGCCACCTTTTTCGATCAAGAAGTTCGTTGGCATGGTCGTCGTCTCAAAGACCTTCCAGCTAGAACCCTTCGAATCGACAGCATACATCATGGTCAGGTTCTTTTTCTTAACATAGGTCTCTACCTTCTTATCCGGTTCGCGGAATACGGCCAGGCTCGTGAGCCCCTTGCCCTTGTAGGCCTTATGCAATTCCTGGAAGTATGCCAGTTCTTTATCGCAGCCGCTGCAACCGCACGTAAGCCGAACCAATACGGGGCCCTTCGCGGACAGCTTCTTCAGATCGATCTGCTTGCCACTGGTATCTTTAATAATGAAGTTAGGTGCTTGCGCTCCAACCACGATCTTTTTAGCCGGCTTCTTGGTTTCAACCTTCTTGTCAGCAGCGACCAGCGTGGTTGCTACGATCAAGGTAAGAGCGAGGACGCTCAATGCAACACGTTTCATGATTTTCACTCCGCAAAAGGTAGGACGGATCTCGAATGCAACTTCGTTTTGATGCCCTACAGTTTACGCGCACCTGCGCGGAAACACCAGAGAGAATCGGAGGCCATTGTCGGAAAAGAGCGCATGTCAGGCCGCCACAAGCATTTAACTCCCGGGCCCGATTCAACGTAGTGTACGAATCTTCTTGTACCATTGATGCTCAGGCCGAACTCTCGATGATTCGCTGCTACGGGTAGTTCGTGGGTTCTCCATGTAGACGTTGCGATATTGACCGGTCGCGTAATTGAAGGTGTCAACGCGCGGAATCGAGGAAAAGAACGGCGATAACGACATGCGGACATGGCGGCGGTCCGGTGAAACCACCGCGCGGGCCGAGAAATTCGTCCCGGTCGGGAGCCAGGTTACGATGGGCCGGAACCCATTCTGTTGCATCAAGCCTTGACGGTTTTGCAGAAGCCATTGCTGTTGCTGCCATTGCTGCTGAAGCAACCGCTGCCGATATGCAAGCTGTTGCTGGTACGACGCGATCGTCTGGTCCAACTCTGCACCGTTCATGGCCGCCAGCTTCGCTGTGTAAGATTGGACCAGCGCCGCGTTCTGCACAGGTGCGACCAGTTTTTCATACAACCAGGCACGCTTTTCTTGGTTCGACCAGGCGGCGGCCTCGGCGGCCACCGGTACCTGCGCCAACACCGCAACCTGCGTGCTCGCGAAAACTGTTATCACGTAGAACAGATACCTCATCATCGCCTCCCTCACCTGGAATGGGTTCTTTTCCGTCATTATTCTAGGAAGAGTGCTATTCCCATGCCAAATCTCAGCCGAAGGCACGAGCAGACTTGAAAAACCGTATTTCCCGTTGTTTTACTCCTCGGCGTCAACAGGAGATACAAACAAGACTGGTTAAACTGATGACAGGTGCGATCATATTGACTCCACCCCGGAAGCAGGCCACCACTGAAAATCTATTGCCCTCGGGGGTTCGAAATATTATTTTGTCGTTTTCCAATTCCCAGACACCGTTTTCCGACAGCTGCCCATGCGTGACACTGAGGATCTTTTCCAGGCTCTCGAAGAATCAAGCTTCCGCCGCCGGTTCAGGCTCAGCGGCACGGACCTCGATTACTACCATCGCAAAGGGCTGACGACCATCCTGTCCCATGGCCGCGATTTCCTCAAAGACCGCCTCTCGCCCGCCAGTCCGCTGAACGATGGCAAGCAAACACCGATGAAGGGGCATCCGTTTTTCCTTGCCCAACACGCCACGGCCAGTTGCTGCCGCAACTGCCTGCACAAATGGCAATTCATTCCGAAGGGGGAGCCGTTAACCTCGGCGCAGGTCACCTACATCTTGAGAGTGGCGACGACCTGGCTTTTGAGTCATGCATCACCCCGCCAGGATCCGCAGCGACTACTTTTCTAACGAACGCACCCTGCTAGGTGGTACGGCCCACCGACGCCCTGACGTATTCCCGATTGAGCACGCCGATATGGTCGGTACTAATCTGTTTTGGGCAAACCGCCTCGCAGTCGGAGAAGTTGGTGCAGCTACCGAAACCCTCGCTATCCATTTGATCAATCATCGACAGAACTCGGTTCCGTCGTTCAGCATCGCCTTGAGGCAGATGCGCAAGATGCGACACTTTGGCGGAAACAAACAACATTGCGGACGCATTTCGACAGGCGGCGACGCAGGCTCCGCACCCGATGCAAGTCGCCGCGTCAAAAGCCGTATCAGAGTCCTCCTTGGGAACGGGAATCGCATTGGCATCCTGGGCACTTCCAGTGTTCGCGGAGACATATCCACCGGCCTGGATCACGCGGTCAAAGGAAGTACGATCGACGATTAAATCCCGCAGGACGGGAAATGCACTTGCCCGCCACGGTTCGATGTAGATCGTGTCCCCATCTTTAAAGCTGCGCATATGCAGCTGGCAGGTGGTTGTATTCTCGGGACCGTGAGCCACGCCATTAATCATCAGTGAGCACGTTCCGCAAATTCCCTCACGACAGTCATGATCAAAGGCGATGGGTTCTTCGCCTTCCAGCTCAATCTTCTCATTAAGCAAATCGAGCATTTCCAGGAAGGATGAATCTCCCGTAATTCCGTCCACGACGTAATCCTTGATGGCACCTTTGGCGTCGGGACTCTTCTGCCGCCAGATTTTAAGGGTAAGTTTCATTACTTGTAACTCCGCGTCGCCAATTTAACGTGCTCAAAACTCAACGGTTCCTGGTTTCGGACCGGCGCCTGATCACTGCCCGCGTGCTCCCAGACCGCCGAGTAGCAGTAGTTTTCATCATCGCGAACTGCCTCTCCCTCCGGCGTCTGGTACTCGGATCGGAAATGCCCACCGCAGGATTCATTTCGTTCAAGGGCATCGCGACACATCAATTCTCCGAACTCGAGGAAATCCGCAACGCGTCCGGCTTTTTCCAGGGATACGTTGAGTTCTTCTCCTGTTCCAGTTACGTTCACTTCTTTCCAGAACTCCTCACGAAGCCTGGGGATTTCTTCCAACGCGGAACGAAGTCCATCGCCGCTGCGACTCATACCGCAGTTTTCCCACATGATGCGGCCCAGTTCACGATGAAAGGAATCGACGGTGCGACTACCCTTCAAGTCGATAAAATGTTGGACCTGCTGCTCGCAGGCAGCCGTCGCTTCCGCAAAGGCCGGGTGCTCCGTGGTGACGCGTGAATGGCCAATGCCAAGTTCCGCAAAGTAGTTACTGATCGTGGCCGGAAGAATAAAATATCCATCTGCAAGTCCCTGCATGAGAGCGCTAGCGCCGAGTCGATTGGCCCCGTGATCCGAAAAGTTTGCCTCGCCGATTACGAATAATCCCTCCACTGTGCTCATCAGGTTGTAATCAACCCAGAGGCCACCCATCGTATAATGCGGAGCCGGGAAAATACGCATCGGCACCTGGTAGGGATCCTCTGCCGTAATCCGCTGATACATATCAAACAGGTTGCCGTACTTAGCACGAATCCCGTCAGCTCCCACCCGCTTGATCGCATCGCGAAAATCAAGGTAGACACCGAGTCCTGTCGGACCTACACCTCGACCCTCGTCGCAGACTTCCTTGGCGCTCCGCGAAGCTACGTCACGCGGGGTAAGGTTTCCGAAACTTGGATATTTACGTTCAAGATAATAATCTCTTTCCGATTCCGGAATCTCACTGGCCGCTCGTTGCTCTCCCTGGGCCGTCGGGACCCAGACGCGGCCATCATTACGAAGTGACTCGGACATCAGCGTCAATTTCGATTGATGATCGCCAGAGACCGGAATGCAGGTGGGATGGATTTGCGTAAAACAGGGGTTCGCAAAGCCCGCACCCTTTTTATAGGCCCGATAGGTGGCCGTCACGTTGCAACCCATCGCGTTGGTGGACAGGTAAAAGACATTGGCGTACCCACCTGTAGCCAGCACGACGGCGTCGGCCGCGAAACTTTCGATTTTACCGCTCACCAGGTCACGCGTGACGATTCCGGCGGCTTTTCCATCCGCCACCACGACATCCAGCATCTCAGTCCGCGGGTGCATCTGGACGTTTCCCGACGCAATCTGTCGGGAGAGGGCAGAGTACGCACCAATCAGGAGTTGCTGGCCAGTTTGCCCCCGTGCATAAAAAGTGCGTGATACCTGGGCGCCACCGAACGACCGATTGTCCAGAAGCCCCCCATATTCTCGTGCGAAGGGAACTCCCTGGGCCACGCACTGATCGATGATCAGATTACTGATCTCGGCCAGGCGATAGACGTTTGCCTCGCGTGAGCGGAAATCACCACCCTTGACGGTGTCATAAAAAAGCCGATAGATACTGTCGCCATCACCCGGGTAATTCTTGGCGGCGTTGATTCCACCTTGAGCTGCGATACTGTGAGCTCGTCGCGGGCTATCCTGGATACAAAAACAATCCACCGTGTAACCCAGTTCGGCCATCGTGGCCGCCGCCGAGGCTCCGGCCAGTCCGCTGCCCACGATGATCGCGTGAAACTTCCGTTTATTGGCAGGATTCACGAGCTTCTGATTGTTCCGGTAGAGAGTCCATTTTTCATGGATCGGACCGTCCGGGATCTTGGCATCCAAATTCATAACGCAACATCCAAACTTCTTAAAACCGCGGTTGTATCAATGTAACGGTTCAATCAAACCCAGCAATGCCGCCAGGGGTACAGCAATGTTGCCAACACCGACGATAATCGCCAGGGCTGGCCCTACCAGCTCCATCCAGCCACGTCGCGATTCATTGCGCAGCCCTAGTGTCTGCAGCAAGCTTTGCCCGCCGTGCCAAAGGTGCATTACCAGGGCGACTTGGGCAATTACGTAGAGAATGCTCACGACCGGATCCTGAAAACTGTAAATCACCATGTCCTTGACGTTGTGCGTTTCCGCGCCCGCGTAGGGGGGCTTCGTGAGCGTGACTGTTTCTTGTGCCAACTCCGGATACGCGAAACTCGTATGGAAGGTGAAGTGAGCGAGGTGAAAAACGACGAACAACAGGATCACAAAGCCCGTCCATAACATGTAGCGTGCCGCGGCCGTCGAAGCTTCTGTCGCATACGAAGCATACCCGACCGGCCTGGCCTTACTGTTAATACTGCGAAGCCTAAACACGAGTAGTAAATGCGTCACGAAAAGTCCCAACAGCCCAGCCCGGGCCACCCAAATAAGGGTCATGCTCTGTAGCTTGAATGCATACGCATTCAATTTTTCACCAGGGAGAAATACCTGCAGGTTGCCCAACATATGAGCCAGTACAAAACCGATCAGTCCGGCACCGGTCAGGGCCACTCCCATCTTGCAGAGAACAGTCGATGGGCGGCGGCCATTTTTAGTCGTATCAGGTGTGTTCATTGCGTTGCTATCGTAGCGGGTCCGTCTTCCACTGCAACACGGGAACGTTGATCCAGGTTGCGGGCACGACTTATTCTAGCGTTCTACCGGATCTTCCATAGACCGGAATCGCTACGGGAAGCAAAAAAAACACCTGGAGGGACTGATTCCGAGGCATCCCCCGGATCGTCCCCAGCAAGCGATTGGCGATCGGTGCCTGACTATGGTAGAAGTGGCAAGCATAGGGTGCCATTCCCCATCCCGGAGAGCTATCAATGACTCAGATCCGCACACTCGTCCTTATCTTACTGACCAGCTATGGAATTCCAGCCGCGGTATTACACGCTCAGTCGCGGGTCACCATCAGCACGCCACTTCCCGCTCCGAGCTGGGCACTCCTGCAGCGTCATCTGCTGGAAACCAACACTGCGGCCTGCGAAGAGTTCTTTAACCGATATTTCGACGAACGGGGCTATCTTCTCTGCGTGGAACGCTGGGGCGGCGACGACGGCCCTGATGACGCCATTGAGAACGTCAACGACTGGCCAATCCTACACGCCCTCGGCGCTTCCAATAAGGTCCTGCAGATGTACCGTAAGGCCTGGGAGGGTCACCTTCGCCAGTACACCGAGGCACGTACAACCGACGTCCCGTTCGCCCGTGACGGTATGTATTACAAGGAATTCCCGGTAACGTTCGACTGGGTACACAACGGTGAGGGCCTGACTGTTTTCAACCTGCAGGGACTCTCCGATTCGAACAACGGTCTTTTCAAGCAGCGTGTTCGCCGCTTCGCCGGATTCTACATGAATGAAGATCCCGGAGCCCTCAACTACGACCCCGAACACCGAATTATTCGCAGCCTTTTTAACGGCAGCCGCGGCCCGCTACTTCGCAAAGCGACCGGACTCGACTGGGCCGGCGACCCGATCGAGGTCAAGGGGCGTTTCGAGCTGGGCCATGGCGAAGAAACCTACGAACAGATGGTGGCTCATTTCAAGGACTACAACGACATCATCGGCGATCACCCGCAAAATCTACTGGCAACCTCACTGGCACTTAATGCTTACATGCTTTCAGGTCAGGCCAAGTATCGCAAATGGATGATGGAATACATCGACGCCTGGCGAGACCGAATGCAACAAAATAATTCCATCATTCCTACCAATATCGGCCTGGATGGAAAAATCGGGAGCGCCGCAGACGGGAAATGGTATGGAGGCGTCTATGGATGGGGTTTCACGGTAAAGGTTCCTCAGACCGGCGCCGATGCCCACCGAAACACTCACTACCATGGCCTGATTGGATTCATGAACGCCTACATGCTGACCGGTGACGATCGCTATCTGCAGCCCTGGCGAGACCAGATCACCGCTATCAACAAGAACGTCAAAATGATTGATGGGAAGCCCCACTATCCGCGGATGTACGGAGACCACGGTTGGTATGACTTTCACCCCAGTCCCTACCAGGTTGGCGTCCGGCAAATCTACTACCTCTCCATGAAACCCGAGGACCGCGTTGCCGTGGCCGGAGATGCCTGGCACCGTTATCTCGCCGGACAATACCCAGGTTACCCAGAAGCTGTTCTGCGCAGCGATTTAGCTCGTGTCCGAGACAGGGTGCGAGGATTACGTCACGACAAAACCACCCCAGACACACGATTGGCCGATGATCCAATGAAATATAATCCGGCCAGTATCAATTCACTGTTACAGCTCATGATGGGAGGGATGCACCCCGGGCATTGCGGATCCGTACTGCACGCACGCCTTCGTTACTTCGACCCCGTCAAGCGTCGATCCGGCATACCCGATGGTATATCTGCCTTGGTCGAGAAATTAACCGACGACTCGGTTACCGTCCTACTGGTGAACACCAGTCAGCTGACCAGTCGTGAACTGATCGTCCAGGCCGGCTCCTATGGAGAACATACCTTCCGAGACGTCACCGGCGGCGACACGACGACCGAAATCAATGGTCCCAACCTGCACGTCCGACTTCTACCTGGCTGCGGCAGTCGCCTGACATTTTCCATGTCGCGATACAGTCGCCGTCCAACACTTTCCTTTCCCTGGGCCCAATAAACTGCTTTTCCCTGCCAACCTTAATCAAACAACCGGCACCCGACCCCATGAATCAATCAACCTGGCCTGTGATCGATGAACCTGCCCCAGTTACACCGACTGCCGACATGGCGCCACTGGAGGAACTGGCCGCCGGCGAGATCGGGGCGATCATCTGCCGAAACGCTTTTTCCCAGGCCGACTGCCAATCCGTAGTCTCGCAACTTGTCAACGAGGAACTACTGTACGATCCGAACGAACCTGTCCCCGAGAAGTTTCGTGAAATCGCGGTGCCAGAAAATTACTACTACCGTGCCGGACAAGACAAGAACGCTTTCCAGGATCACATGGCGGCACAGTCCCAGGAACGCATGCGCATCGACGTGGGTACAAGCCTTGGTACGCGGGCGTCGGATCCCGAGGCATTTTTCGCCCATGCTCAAGGGACGCACAATCTATTTAGGTCGCTCTACGGTGAGCAGGGTGGCCCAGTTAGCACGATCTACGATCAACTGTCGTTACTGGCCAAAGCCAAGGAGGTGCAAACCGCCCACGAACCGGATGGCCGCCTCTACGGACCGGCTATCTTTCGTGCTCACTATGGCGGCTTTACATACAAACCTCACTACGACTCAGTACGTCACCGCGAAAAACGTACTGACTACTCCGTCTACGATTTCGAGCACCAGTTTGCAGGTGTGCTGGTATTACAAAACACCGAAAAGGATGGCCAGACCGCCCAGTCACGCCTCCATCGCTGTTTCTGGAAACCGGAGATTGACCCGCACCTTCAGAACGACACCTTTCACGAATACGCCCATGACCAACAGATCGCCTCGCTTGATGTGGTCCTGAACCCAGGTGATCTCTACTTTTTTAACACGGGCTGTATCCACGAGGTTCCCGGGATTGCGGGAGATTCGGCCCGCATTGTCCTGGCCACGTTTATTGGATACAGCTCCGACCGTCCGGACATCTACGTCTGGTCCTGATGACGCCAGATTCGGCTTCCATCCCCGCGCCTAATCTGCAATGATTATTGCTTGAAGCTGTTCCTGCATGTTCCTCTTTCCTTAATAACAGGTTCTCAATCATGGCTCGCAACCGCACCTACCCAAACGCCACGGAAACCATTGGCGACAGTCCAATGATCCGAATCAACCGACTCATCCCGGAAGGCCACGCCACCGTCTTCGCCAAGTGCGAGTTTTTCAACCCGCTCAACAGCGTCAAGGACCGCATTGGCTCCGCCATGATTGCTGCTGCCGAGAAAGACGGCACCTTGTCTGCCGATACGCACGTCATCGAGCCTACCAGTGGGAACACCGGTATCGCCCTGGCCTTCGTTTGTGCGGCCAAGGGTTACAAATTGACACTCACCATGCCGGAATCAATGTCCGTAGAACGGCGAGCCCTGCTCCGTGCCATGGGGGCTCAACTGGTCCTGACACCAGCAGGTGAAGGAATGCCCGGTGCCATCAACAAGGCTGCTGAACTGGTCGCTGCGGAAGAGGGTGCCTGGATGCCCCAGCAGTTTGAGAATCCAGCCAACCCAGCCATCCACGAAGCCACCACCGGGCCGGAAATCTTTGAAGACACCGGCGGCAAAATTGATGCGATCGTGGCCGGCGTCGGCACGGGAGGAACCATCACCGGTGTGGCACGCTACATTAAATCACAGAACCCTGACTTCCAGGCATTTGCCGTTGAACCCACGACCTCACCAGTCATCGGTGGTGGGCAGCCAGGGAAACATCGTATCCAGGGGATCGGCGCAGGCTTCGTACCGAAGAACCTGGACACATCCATCATCGACGGCGTCCTCACCGTCGACGATGAGGATGCTTTCACCTGGGCACGGGAATTGGCTTCCAAGGAAGGCCTAATGGCCGGCATCAGCAGTGGCGCCAACATGTGCGCCGCAGCTGAGTTAGCTGCCCGACCGGAATTCGCGGGAAAGAACATCGTTACGATCTTGCCTAGCCTTGGCGAGAGATACCTTTCCACGCCGTTGTTCGCTGGCCTTGCCGACTAGGTCGTCGGTTCGTGGTTTCCGTCCTGGCTCGAGCCCAGCATGTCGGCCCGCCCGAGTGCTGCCTGCGAGCTCTCGAAAACGGTGGCCGCCGATTCGAAAACGTTTTCGGTACCAAGCATTTCGATCAGCCCGTATCGCTCCAGCTTGACCTTGAGTGGAAGGCCGATTCCGCAGCAAAGGACGTGCCCACCTCGAGCCTGGATTCGCCCGACAAATTCTGCGAGTCGACTCATCACGGTGGTGTCAATTGAACGCGTTGCCTTGAGCCGAATCACGACCACCTTACTGTTCAGCAGGATGATCCGTTCCAGGTAGCTCGACAGTTCGTCTTCCATGCCGAAAAACAGATCCCCCTGCAACTGAATCACTAAGGTGTCGCGTGCCGGCAGGTCCGCCGGCGATTCCAGGACACGCTCCGTGAAGCCGTCTCCGTCCGTTCGTACCAGTTCGAGAATATTCAACCGACTGACGCTCCGCAGGTAAATGCCGAGATTCACAAGTACACCAGCAAATATCGCATAATGAAGTGGCAGCAGAAGCGTGGCGAGGAACGTAAGCAGCGTCACGGCACCATCAACACGGTTCGTCCTCACCGTCTGACGAATCCCCTTCCAATTCGACAGCGCGTAGGCGATCACCATGATTTGGCCTGCCAAGGTCGGTAATGGCAGATAGGCAATTAACGGCGCTGCCACCAGGAACGTCACGGCCACCAATAAACAACAGATTAACCCTGCGTACCGTGTCACGGCTCCAGCATAAACATTCATTCCAGACCGTGCAAAGCTACCCGATCCCGGGAAACACCCAACGAAACTTCCGGCAATATGAATCACGCCCTGCGCCAGGATCTCCCGATCAGGACGAACGGTTCGCGTCGGATCGATGGTTACCGAACGGCTAATCGAATAAGTCTCAACCATTCCAAGGACGCTCAACGCAAAAGCACCACCGAGAAGAACCTCGATCCGTTCCGCACGCAGATCGGGCATCGCGAAAGAGGGCAGCCGCGCCTGGGCACAATCGACGCAAACGATGAGATTGCCGCTCCAACCCAAGAGGTGGCAAGTGCCTGCCGTGATCAGCAACGCGAAGAGCGCCCCCGGCAGCAATGGGTTGCGCAGGCGGCAGCCCACAACGATCGCTACCGTCATCAACGAAATCATTAGCGCGGGCAGTGAAATCGAAGCTACATTGTTGACGACGTGGCTAATGATAACGACTGCGGCAGGGAGTCGTCCATAATCGCCAGGTGAATCCAGGCCAAGGAAAGCCGGCAACTGGCCCAACGCAATCAGCGTGCCAGCGCCGGCGGTAAAGCCAAGAACAACGCTCCGGCTAAAGTACCGTGACAGAATCCCGAGGCGCAACGCTGACAAGCCAACCTGGATGATGCCTTTCAAAAAACTGAGCGTGATGGCAATCTGCAGAAACGCTGCGCCCCGAGTTGCGGGATCATCGCCGACTTCACCGCCCAGCACATGCATCGCCACCGACGCCACCAAGAGGCTCTGCGTATTGGTCGGCCCAATGGCCATCAAGGGGTTATGACTGAGCAAAACTCCCAAAAGTCCATGAATAACCAGGCTGTAAACGCCGTATTCTGCAGGCACCTGGGCAATCAGCGCGTACGCAATTGCCTGCGGGATCGCAATCACCGCAACGGACGCGCCGGCAATCAAATCACGCTGAAGCCAGTTCGAGGGTTTTCCCAGCGTTTTCTCAAGGACAGGGGTATTCAAGGTGGAAATCGCGCTCGCTACAATGATCAATGAATCGTGACCCGACACAGGCGGACATCAGTTTGCACCGTGATGCCCTGACCACCTGCCTGAGCCGTCACGCGGGTCCTACTCCAGTCTATCTGGAAAGCAGCAGGCCGAAAAGTCGACAGCATATTACCACGACGGTGCAGCCCATCCGGAAACTTAAGCTCAGAGGCAACCAATACTCACATGATGAGAATCGGAATCATCGGTTGTGGCCGCATCCTGGCCGCCCACCTTCGTGGATACCGCTTGTTACGTGAGGCCGGCGTGGATGATTTCCAGATCACGGCTCTCTGCTCCCGAAAACGAACGGACGCCGAAATGTACGTGACACGTGATGGCACGACTCCCCAGCGTCCTGCGGTCAGCAAACTGACCGGAGACCCGCTCGCCGTCGGCGACGAATACCTTTCGGATTTCCAACCCGAGGTCCCGGTCGCTATCTATACCGACTACCGGGAGCTCCTTCAGTCAGGTGCCGTCGACGCCGTAAACGACTACACGATTCATTCATTACACCACCAGATTGCCCGGGACGCTTTTGCCCAGCGACTGCACCTGATGACGCAGAAGCCCCTCGGAATTACCGTGCGAGCCGCGCAGCAGATGTGTGAACATGCCGAAGCGGCCGATCGCGTCTTTGGCGTTTTTGAAAACGCACGTTACGCACCAGCCAATCTGCATCTGCGCTGGGCACTCCAGGCCGGCTTGCTAGGCACCCCGCAGATTCTCCTGATGGGCAACGTGGGCACCTGGTGGGTACCGAACCAGATCGTAGCAAATACACCCTGGCGACACAGTCGCATCGATGGCGGCGGAATCTCCATTGACCTGGGCGTGCATCATTTCAATGCAGCCCGTATGATCGCCGGGGAAATCATCTCGATCCAGGGGCAAACCTCCATACAAGAACCGATGCGTGTGCAACTCCGAGAAGATGGTTCCGTGGCCCAGGAAACCGCTGCTGATGCCGACGACACCTATCTTGCCACTTTCCGCAGTGAGCAGGGGGTTGACGGAAACCTCTTCGCAAGCTGGAGCGGTGCCGGCGGCTCCACCATCGTCGGCCCGGGCGTCGTACTGCACGGCTCAAAGGGCAGGGCGGTCGGCCCTCACTACTATGCCCAAGACACCCAGGCCCAGTCGCTAGCTGATCTCTACTCCAAGGGAGCGTCTGTCGATCAGCAAGCGGCAGATTTCCCCCTCGGACTGCACGACAGCTTTGCTCTCACGCAACATGACTGGCTCCAATCCATTCGCAACCAGTCACAGCCGCAAACCAGCGGCCGAGAAGGCCTTCAGGACCTCGCTTGTGCGTTTTCGATACTAGAGTCCGATGGAACCGGCCGACGCGTGGAGGTCAATGAGGTACTGGGTGGGAACCTGAGTACTTACCAGGACCCCCTTAACGAACATTTCCAGATTCAATAAACCCTGAGAAGGAAGTACCCATGTCCACGCCAAGCGCTAGCCTGCCGCCGCTGGAACGTACGTCGGGATCGATTCGGTTTCGCCTCTCCGTGATGATGTTCCTGCAATATTTCATCCAGGGAAGCTACCTGCCCATAGCCTCCCTTTACGTCCTTGACGCCTTACGTTTCAGTGAGTTCGAAGTGGGGCTATTCGGTTCCGCCTTAGCCGTGGGGCCTCTCTTTGCGCCGTTTATCGTAGGGCAACTCGTAGACCGTCACTGGTCCACCCAGCGCGTGCTTTCCGTCAGCCATATCCTGGGCGGCATCACCATGCTGATACTTTATACGCAGACAGCTGTCTGGCCTTTTGTGTTACTCGGCACTCTGTATTCAATTCTCTATGTGCCTACCATGATGCTTACGAATTCACTCGCTTTCCATCATTTAAAACAAAGAGACCGCGAATTTCCTTTGATACGACTTTTTGGAACGATCGGGTTCGTGGTACCAGCCTGGTGCGTAGAATTATACTTCTCCTACCGGGGCCTGACCGGCTCGGAACTCAATGAAGCGCGTGGCATCGTACTTTGCCTGGCCGGCGTCTTCGGGCTGATCACGGGCCTCTATTGTTGGTTTCTTCCTGCCACTCCTCCGGAACGGGACAACGACTCCAAGTTCGCACCGGGCAAGGTTTTTGCGCTCCTGCGAATGCGGTCCCTGCTGTCACTAGTGATCATTTCCTTCTTCGTGGCCATCGTTCACAAGTTTTACTTTGTCTGGAATGCTCCTTTCCTCAAGGACATTCTTCGCTCCGGTGGTATTACTGGCGCCTGGGAACAACGCATTAGCTCGATCGGCCAAATCAGCGAGGTTCTGATCATGGTGGGCCTGGGATGGCTGATTTCGCGACATGGTTTCCGAAGGACGCTGTCTCTCGGAATAGCGGCCTATACCCTTCGTTGCCTGGTATTTTCAATCTCCATAACCCTTACCATCCCATTTGGCCTAAGACTGGGTATGGTTCTTTTTGGCCAGGCGCTTCACGGAGTTTGCTTTGCTTGCTTCTTAGCTGCCGCTTACATGTTTGTTGATCGCGTCTCCCCGAAGGATATTCGAGGCAGCATGCAGAACATATATGGGACCTTCGTGGTTGGCCTGGGTTTTTTTGCCGGCGGGTTTCTCAGTGGAGCTATCGGCGACTGGCTCACGACCCCCCCTGACGCATCGGTTTTCCGTGACACGCTAGGGCTGGTTTCCCGGTCGGGCTTGGTACTTCTCGAAAACGGTAAAGGAGTTCGAGACTGGACTCTCATGTGGGCTATGTGCGGCATCCTGGGGGTGCTCTGCCTACTGACATTCTGGTTCGCTTTCCCCAACGATTCGGTTGCCCCGCCAGCCACTGGCCCAGACGGAGGGGAGTCGTAGCGTCACATGCCCGACAAACTCTACTGGGGAGACCTGCACAGCCACTGCTCTGTTAGCTACGGCCACGGATCCGTGGACCAGGCGTTGGCTCGCGCCCAACAACAACTTGACTTTGCCTCGGTAACCGGCCATGCCTTCTGGCCTGACATGCCCACCGACCGCGACCAATACGGTGATATTATCGACTACCACAATGTCGGCTTCGCCCGCCTGGCCAGGAACTGGGATGCGTTACTCCAGCGGCAGCAGTCCCATAGCCGCGTGAACGAGTTCCTCGCTTTCCCGAGCTACGAATGGCATTCACTGCAATACGGAGACCACAATGTCTACGCTATGGGACCTGAATTAACACTCCAAGATGCAACCACGGTAACCAAGTTGCGGGAAATCGCATCGCTCCAAAATGCAATCGCCATACCGCATCATATTGGCTACGCCGCAGGCTATCGCGGAATCAACTGGGATCACTATTCGGAGGAGAGCTCCCCCTTCGTGGAAGTATTTTCCTTGCACGGTTGCTCGCTGTCGGATCATTCACCTTACCCGATGCTACATGACATGGGTCCCCGTGATCACGGCAGTACGGCCCTGGCTGGTTGGAACCGAGGTCACCGTTTCGGAATCGTGGGTGGCACCGATCACCATGGCGCGTACCCCGGCAGTTGGGGGGACGGCCGCATGGGCGTCTTTGCAGAAGATTTATCCCGGAAGGCCCTCTGGGATGCTTTTATTGCACGGCGAGTATTTGCCGCCACAGGCGACCGGATCGATGCCCGAATTACCATCAACGATTCTCCCCTCGGTTCCCTCATCTCAGCAGAAGACCGGCGCCACATCAAGCTCCGGGTGGCCGCCGCCGACAAGCTTGATCGGGTTGACCTCTACAAGAACGAGCACTTGCTTCATCGATTCGCCCCCACCCCTGGGAACACGGAGAACAACCAGCGATGGAAATTGCGGGTCACCTGGGGATGGGGCCAACAGGATCGCCTCGTTGATTGGCTGGCACAACTGTCCCTCGACCAAGCCCGCATTACTGATATCGAAACCTGTTTTCGCGGTGAGGCAATCGTGTCGCCACAACCCAGCGACTCTCTCGCCGAGGTTCCGGACAATGTTGATCTTCCGCACCAGGTCCTGGAGAGCGACGAAGCGAACCTTACCTGGAAGTCGGTCACCCGTGGAAACCTAAGCATGCGGCATGCAACCACGCAATCACTGATACTTTCGGTCGACGGATCCCTCGATGCCAATCTGAGCGTAACCGTAAACGGCCATTGCTACCAATATCAACTCGGAGAGCTCCTCAATAAGGGCCGCTCTCATTACCTACGGGGATGGCTCAGCGAAGCGATTCAGATCGGTCCACTAATACCCGAATCAGAATGCCACTTCAGTTCCTCGGTGGAAGACAAGCCGAACCAGGACGAGGATCGTTATCGCCTCGAAGTTACACAGACGAACGGTCAATGCGCCTGGCTGACACCCATCTGGGTACAACGTTAAAACGCATCTCATCACATCTCACTCCTAAGCCTGAAAGCCCACTTATGACCGATCAACTTCGCCTAGGCCTCATTGGTCTCACTCACGACCACATCTGGGACCATCTACCAGACGTCCTCGCTTCTGACCGGATTGACCTGCGGGCTGCCGCGGAACCCAATCTCACGCTCTGTAAACAACTCGCCAAACACACCGACTGCGCCACCGTATCAAACTGGAAGGAGCTCATCGATTCAGGAAGCGTCGACGCCGTTTTTATCTACTCTGACAACCGTTCCGGATCCGAGGCTGCTGTCGCAGCCCTCGAGGCTGGTCTCCATGTCATGATCGAGAAACCGATGGCGGCCGATTACGCGTCGGCCTGCCAAATGCATGACGCGGCCTCCGCAGGTAATGCCAAGCTCATGATCAATTGGCCTTTCTGCTGGTGGCCACAGATGCAGGAGGCGCTGCGGCGACTTAATGAAGGGATCATCGGACGTGTCTGGCAGGTCAAATACCGTGCGGCGCACGCAGGTCCGGCCGAACTCGGCTGCTCAGACGCTTTCTGTGAATGGCTCTTTGACGAACAACTTAACGGGGGCGGTGCCATGATGGATTACTGTTGTTATGGGACCACCCTGGCTCGGACTATCCTGGGCCAACCCGAACAGGTAGTCGGAATTTCCGGACAACTCTGCAAGGACCACTTGTCCGTGGACGACAACGCCATCATCGTCATGCGAGGTGCCAATTCCATGGCAACTGCAGAAGCCTCCTGGACACAGGTTGGCAAATTAACCAGTTACACGACTGCGATTTATGGAACCTCCGGAACGCTGATGATTGAGCCGCGGCATGGCGGACGACTCTTGCTAGCCACCGAGGCCGATCCGACCGGCTCGCCCCTGGAGATTCGCGACCAACCGAGATTCCTCCAGAATGCCACTGAACATTTCCTCCACCACCTGTCGAGTTCCGATGATCTTCTGCCGCTGTGCCAAAGTTCGATCTGTCGCGATTCACAGGAAATACTGGAGGCAGGTGGCCTCTCGATGAAGAGTGGGGCCACCGTCCCGCTACCTCTCGAAGCACCCTGAACAGGACACGCACCCGGATGCCCGTCAGCATTTTTCCCAGTTATGCTATGATGATGAACCTGACCCCAGCACAACGAGGATTTCAAAACGTGTCACGCACACTAACCCTGCTGAGCCTTTCCTTAACTTTCTGGATCGGACCTGCCACGCTGCACGGCGCCGAGAGCTCGCCAAATATCATCCTCGTGATGGCCGACGATCAGGGGTGGGGCGATGCGGGTTACCAGGGGCACCCAGATCTCAAAACGCCAGGGCTCGATTCAATGGCTCGAGATGGCATGCGATTTAATCGTTTCTACGCGGGCGCCCCGGTCTGCAGCCCCACTCGTGGAAGTGCCTTAACGGGAAGACACCCCTATCGATATGGTGTATTTTTTGCCAACACCGGCCACCTCCTGGATCGAGAGATTACGATCGCGGAATTACTCAAAGCACGCGGCTATGCCACTGGGCATTTCGGCAAGTGGCACCTGGGAACACTCACCACGACCATCAAGGATGCCAATCGAGGCGGCCCCCAGTCCAGAAAGCATTTTTCCCCGCCCTCAAAGAATGGTTTCGAGGCCAGCTTTTCTACTGAATCCAAGACACCCACTTTTGATCCCCTACTGCGTCCCAAAACCGCGACCGGCAAACACTGGTGGAATCCGGTGGTCAACGCCGCCGATGCCATTCCCTATGGAACGCACTACTGGCGTAACGGCAAACGTGTCATGGATCCACTGCGAGGGGATGATTCTGAAATCATCATGAACGAGGCGCTTCGCTTCATCGGATCCCGCGTGACCGGCCAGCAGCCGTTCTTTTCGGTCATCTGGTTTCACGCACCTCACCTACCCGTCGTGGCGAGCAAGGAAGACCGCGCGCCTTTTCAGAAACACGACCTGTACAAGCAGCACTACCTCGGGAGCATCGTGGCACTCGATCGCCAGGTGATGCGGTTACGGAACGAGTTAAAAAGTCTCAAGGTCGCTGACAAGACACTACTCTTCTACTGCTCGGACAACGGCCCCGAGGGTAAGGCCAGCGCTCCGGGAACCGCTGGAAGTTTACGCGGCCGTAAACGCAGTCTCTACGAGGGTGGCATTCGCGTGCCTGGGCTGGTCGTCTGGCCTGGGCGTATTCACTCCGGCTCCGTCACCGAAATGCCTGCCTCGACATCGGATTACCTACCGACGATACTCGACATCCTCGACATCAAGATGCCGGACGCCCGCCCACTCGATGGCGTCAGCCTCTTACCTGTTTTTTCACGGCCGACGGCGCGGCGAGCCCGCGGGATCGGTTTCGAGTCGGGTACGCAGGCCGCGTGGGTTGAGGGTCGCTACAAACTCTATGCTGACGGTTTGTTCGTCCGAAAGAAGGCCAACCAGACGAAAAACAAGGAACGCAGCCCCACTTATGAACTTTACGATCTCCAGGCCGATCCGACCGAGAGCCGGAACCTCGCCGAAACCGATACTGGAACATTGAATCGCCTGGTCGCCCAACTTTCCGCCTGGCGGGCCTCCTGCCAGCAGAGCCTGGCCAGCGGCCCGTAATCGCCAACCACCCAGGTTGCTAGGCAACCTGGATACTCGACTCACGCCTCCCTGGACAAGCGAACACATGGAACATTTCATAGAGCCTTACGTTGTCGGACAATCGCTTTGGATCCTACTTGGGATCGTTGGGGTCACGATTTTTGTCCTCGGCAAAAGTGCCGACGTCATGATCGATGAGGCGGTAACCATTTCTATTCGCTCCGGTCTTCCTCGCGTGATTATCGGGGCCACCATTGTAAGCCTGGGAACGACGATGCCTGAGGCTACCGTATCGGTCTTGGCTGCCTTTGACGGCAAACCTGGAATGGCGTTGGGCAACGCTGTCGGTTCAGTGATTTGTGATACTGGATTAATTCTCGGGCTCGCCTGCCTCATCTCTCCACTCCCCTTGAATCGGGCGCTCGTAAACCGGCAGGGGTGGGTCCAGTTCGGTGCAGGCCTGTTGCTTGTTTTAGCTTGCATTCCCTGGAATAACCCACTCGGTGTCTACTCAAAAGATAGTGGCGCCGTACTCCACCAGGTGACTGGTTGGATTTTTCTCGTCCTACTCGGGGTTTACATGATCTGGTCGGTTCGCCTGGCCAAGCTTGCCGGAGGCGGTCCGGATGCCCCAGAGGTTTCCGAGGGGCCCACCTCAGAAGGTGACAAAAAACGCCTCACCATGCCAATTGTCCGTCTGCTGGTGGGGACCCTTTTCCTGGTGCTGTCTTCTGCGGTACTCATTGCCTCCGCACAGGAGTTAGCAGTGGAGCATTTCAAGGTGCCGATTGCGATCATCGCAGCCACGATTGTTGCGTTTGGGACTTCCCTCCCAGAACTGGTCACTGCGCTCACTGCGGTCCGGAAAAACCAAGGAGAGCTCGCGATTGGCAACGTTATCGGAGCCGACATTCTCAACATCCTGTTTGTTTCTGGTGCAGCGGCAGCCGTCACCAGTTCCGGTTTAGCTGCCCACCCAGTCATGTTCCGTCTTCAGTTTCCGGCGATGCTCATCATCCTGGGACTCTTCCGAATCGGTATCTTTTCGGCTAAATCAGGGAAACTCAGCCGGCCGTTCGGAGCCCTGTTACTGATCAGCTACCTGGGTTACCTGACCATCACGGCCCTGCAAGCGTCCTCCTAAACGTTGCAAACGTAATTTCCGGTACTTTGGCCCTCACAAGGCTCGAAATCCCTTGTCAGCCAAATTATAAGAGAGTTAGGAGACTTCGCGCTTACGTGGGGCTTCTCGTTCACGTCGAACCACGCCGACCGAGGTCCGGCATAGATTAGAAAGTATTAGTACCATGGTTTCATTCGTAAGCCGACTTGGCTGCAGTTGCCTGTTATTCATCGTGGCCTCGATGCCTTTTCCCACGCTGGGATCCGAAACCGTTCAGCTAGCTTCTGCACCGGCGCTATCACCTGATGGGCAGTCGCTGGCCATTTCCTGGCGCGGTGACATCTGGACTGTTTCCACCAACGGCGGTTCACTGAAACGAATTACCAGCCATTCTAGTCGCGAATACTATCCCGAGTATTCGCCCAATGGTAAAACACTTGCCTTCTGCAGTGATCGCACCGGCAGCATGCAGATCTATACCGTCGCTTCATCTGGTGGTGCGCCCCAGCAGAGAACTGCCCACACCGAAGGTTATACCCTCGAGTCTTGGTACCCCGACGGAAGCGCCTTCCTGGTTACGGCCCGACGCGACCACTTCTGGAAACATTCCGAGCGAACCTTTCGAGTTGCGAACACGGATCATCCCCGCGACGAACCACTTTTCAATGCCCATGCAGAACAACCTGCACTTTCTCCCGATGCCAACAAGATTGCCTTTATTCGCGAGGGTACACCGTGGTGGAGAAAGGGATATCGCGGTGCCCAGGCCGGGCAACTGTGGATCTACGATTCCTCCAAGGAGACATACCACTGCGTCATCAAGGAAGATTCGGAATGCCGATCACCACTCTGGGATCCCGACGGAAAAACGATTTACTACCTTTCTTCGCGAACAGGTTCTTTCAATCTCTGGAGTCACTGTCTCAATACGGGAAAGCGTCTGCAACTGACCAGTTTCAACGATGATTCAATCGTCTCCCCCTGTATCTCACGCGACGGCTCAACGATCGTTTTCCGGCACCTCTTTGACCTTTACCGTCTCTCGACCAAGCGCAAGGCCACGCCTCAGAAGATTTCAGTGACTTACGAGGGCGATACGCTCAACGAACCCGTTACGCGTACCCTCCTACGAAAGGCCACGCAGGTTGCTTTTACTCGCGATGGACTGGAAATAGCTTTCATCGCTGGGGGAGACGTCTGGGTCATGGACACCGTGCTCAAGGAACCGCGCCAGTTAACCCGCACGCCCGAGGACGAGTCCGAGGTCATCTTCGCCGGTGATGATCGCTCCCTCTACTTCACGAGTTCCACCGGCGGTCAACCGGACATCTGGCGAGCGAGACCCAAAAATCCGAAACTAGGCTGGTGGCAAAACACGGAATTCCCACTGACACGCATCACAAATGACGAGGCGACCGAATATTCACTTGCACTAAACCCTCGAAAGCCACTGCTCTCTTTCCTGAAGGGGAGGGGGGACCTCTGGGTCGTCGCCCCAGATGGAAAAAACCCGCAGCGCATCATTGAATCCTGGAACAGCCCGCACTACGACTGGTCCCCCGATGGGAACTGGCTAACATTCGCTATCGACGACGCAAATTTCAACCGTGATGTTTACGTCTATGAACTCGGTTCGGAAACTCCGCCGTACAATCTTTCCCGCCATCCCGATGACGACTATGCACCCGTCTGGTCACCCAACGGAAAAACGATCGCCTTCCTGGGTCGCCGCCAGGGAACCGAAGTCGACATCCATTACGTACAGCTCAAAAAGAAAGACAGCGAGGAATCCAGTCGAGATCGCAAGCTCGAGGCGGCAACCAAAAAAATCAACGCAGCACGCAAAAAGCCTCCTGCGCGATCGCCCGCCAAACCGGTTGCACCGGCTACCACCCCAACACCAACAGCCCCTGTGGAAAACGGAAAACCTTCGACGGAAAAACCAGCCGAGGAACCAGTGGACGGTAAAGAGGTAGAACCTGTGGCGCGAAAGCCAGCCGCAAAGCCCACCTTGCAAATCGACTTTGACGGGATCCACGATCGCATCCGCTCTGTCAAGATCCCAAACTCTTCCGAGTCGACGCTTGTTTGGTCACCTGATTCCAAATTCCTCGCATTCAAGGCGACCATCGCTGGGAAAACGGGGACCTACACCGTTTCGCCACCGCTAGACGTAACCCCCAAGCTTTTCTCAACCATCACCGGCAACAATCCCCGTTGGATTCGAACTGGAAATCAGATCCTGTGGCTGGCTAACTCGATCCCGAGTGCCACCGCGCCTGGCGGCAAGAATACGGCCTATAGTTTCAGCTGCTTCCATTCCGTGGACGTCGGTGAACGCTATCGCGCGGCGTTCGACCTCTGCTGGCGCTCGATGCGGGATTACTTCTATGATGGAAAACTTAACAACCGCGATTGGAAGCAGGTGCGTAAGAAGTACTCGGACGTCGCAGCAACCAGCTCCTCTCCGATCGACCTGACGCGAGTCGTCAGCATGATGCTGGGCGAATTGAACGGCTCCCACCTCGGCTTTCGCCCGTCCACCACAACCGTTTCAACGGGTCAATGGCGCCCTGCCACCGCTCATCTCGGGGCCCAGTTTGACACCAAATATGACGGCGAAGGGCTCCGTGTGTCTGCTGTTATCTTTGGCAGCCCGGCAGCCAAGGAAAAGAGCCGCCTGGATATTGGCGATGTCATTACCCATGTGGACAGCCGGGTACTTGGAAAGCACCCCTCCATCGCCTCGGTTCTTACCGGGCAGCCGTTACGAGACATCGAACTGGCCGTTCGTAACAAGGAAGGTAAAGACCGCGTCGTGCGCATCCGGCCGATAAGCTATTCCCGTGCCAGATCCCTCCTTTACGAACAATGGGTCCGCCGGAATCGAAAGGCCGTCGACGACGCTTCCAAGAAGTCGCTCGCCTACCTACACATCCAGGGAATGAATATGCCCAGCTTTTATCGTTTTGAGCAGGAACTGTATGAGATCGCTGGCGACCGTGATGGCATCGTCATTGACGTGCGTGAAAACGGTGGTGGCTTTACCACGGACCATCTTCTTACCGTCCTGACGCAGCCCGTTCATGCAGTTACCGTTCCACGCGGTGGAACAGCTGGTTATCCGCAAGATCGTCGCATCTACGCGACGTGGAACAAACCGATCATCGTGCTTTGCAACCAAAACAGTTTTAGCAATGCCGAAATTTTCAGTCATGCGATCAAGGGTCTCAAGCGGGGTACCCTCGTCGGTGTCCCCACCTCAGGGAGCGTGATCAGTACGGGAAGCCGCCGAATCATGGACCTTGGTACCCTGCGTATGCCCTTCCGCGGATGGTATGTTTCGTCAACCGGCAATGACATGGAACTAAACGGAGCTGTTCCGGATCACGTTCTCTGGCCAGCCCCTGGTGAGATACCTTCCGGAGTGGATATCCAGCTTAACAAAGCCGTAGAACTGCTTTTTGCGGAGGTGGCAGTTGGTAAGGCCAAACCTGCAGTGCCCCTGAAGAAAGCCAGCGAACGCTAGTCCCGCGGACGGGGCCGCCCTTCCCACGGACAATTGGATTGTGCTACGCTTTGCCGGCGGACATGGTGAGCACGTTCGCGCACTTTGCTTAATCATTCTTACTCGCCAAAGGCATATTGTCTCCCTCATGGCCATCCGTATCACATGCAGCAAATGCACTCGCTCCTTCACGGTCAGCCCTGATCAGGCCGGACTGGTGGTCTCCTGTCCCACCTGCTTTAAAAAGCATCCCGTTCCAGCTCCTGCACTCGACACGGTTAGCTCCACAACTGATGATTCCGGCGATGACGTGGAATACACCCTTTCGCCTGCGGTAGAACTTCCTTCTCGACACGCTGCGCCGCCACCAGTCTCGGCAGACAACTCTCACTTAGTCACAGCTTCACCACAACCGGTTTCCCGGCCGACTTCTACCCCCGCTTCGGCCGGTCCATCGACAACCTGCGAACGCTGCGGTGCCATCCATGCTACGGCGACCGAATTATGCCCGCATTGTTTCTATCACGCGGGACTCAAGCGAGTGGTCGATATTCGTGACCACGACGACCCCCTCCTGGCCGAGCATGGTTTCCGTCGCTATCTACTTGCTAAACTCAACAAGGACCAGTCACCAGAAAGCGTCTTTTTTCTCATCGACGCCATGGCCGTACTCTCTGGACTGCTTCTCTACGTCTTGCAGCATCGACTCGCCGTAATAATGGTCCCCCTAGTGGTCATGTACCTGATCTATCGAATCGCCGTCCGAATCGGCCGACTCTGGTACAGCGGACGCTCTCTGTTGTGGTACTCAGTTTTACTCCTTGGCCGCTCCCTTTCGTGGAGAACGCTCGGTGGGCAGGAACGTAAACACGCGACTCGGCGAGGCAAACATTTCGGCGATGCCGACCTGAAAACCATGCCAGAACTTGATTCCTATGCCGTCCTCGACTTTGAAGGGACTGACCTGACAGACAGCGGACTGGAGCCTCTGAAGCGCCAGACCACACTGGAATTTCTGATTCTTCGAAAGACGCGGGTCACCCCGGACGGCGTCTGGGAACTGCAGAAGACGATTCCCCACACCTGCATCTGGTTCTAGCCATTATCGCCAGCGAACCCCTGGGACTGAAGCCCAAACGCGTCCGCCACACGATTAAAGAACGCGAACATGGCCACCACGTAAACTGCCTCGGCGATCTGATCATCCGACCAGCCACTGCTTCGTACCACTTGAACGTCACCCGAGGTACAAGAGGCAGCCCGCTCGGTGATAATCCTGGCGAATTTCAGCAGCTCACGGTCGGCGTCGCTGAGCTCGGCCAAGTCGATCTGGCCGCTGGCAATCTTGCTGGTGACATCACGGCTCTCTCCCTGCAACTGCAGAAAGTGTCCATGCGACTCTGTTCAGTAACAGCACGCATTAAGACCTGAAACATACGTTGCCAACATTTCTTTGACTCGCCGATCTAGGTGGCCCGTGGAAAAATGAAGCTCGTCACTAAACCGAATCACGCTCTTCAGAACATCGGGACGGAGGCTAAAGCACTTGAGAATATCAGGCATTCCCTCCCGCCCCGGATTTCGGGATCGCCAGGAAGCGTATACTTCCGCAGTTTTCCCGGTCGCCTCATCATCTTCGACCCATTTAATAAATGACACGCTGCCATACTCCCTATAAATGCTGACTGGTTAGGAGTTCCGATCTCGTCATCAGGGATCACGCTGCTGCTCCTGGTCCACACGATGCAACTGACCCACCGGTACTGCACCCAACTCCTGCGCTTCGGCTCCGGCCCAGTAAATAACTACCTTGTCAATTGCGCCATGCATCCCTAGTCCGAAAGTGACGGTTCTATCTGACTGCGACAAATAGCTGCGAGTTGGCATCACCTGCCGTCGAAATACATCGTCTCCACAGTAGATCTCAACCCAGGTACCGATTGCATCCCGGTTAATGGCATGGCCTCTCAGCAGAAACTGAACCCAATGGTTGCCCGTCTCCTGGTCATTACGTAACAGTCGTGGTTTCCCTCCTGCTGACGTGAGAACCACATCAAGGTCGCCATCCGAATCAATATCCGCACAGGCGGATCCGCGGCCAACCATCCGACTGGCGAAGCCAGTCCCAAGCGTCTCGTTTGCAACCCGCAGAAATTCGGAGCGTCCACCGAGCCCCGCGTTCCAAAAGAGCTGGGGTTCCTGGGCATGAAACTGCGAGGGCTGCACTTTATTAATTTCCTCTTCGAGGTGCCCATTCGCACCGAAGAGATCGAGCCTGCCGTCCAGGTCATAGTCAAAAAAGAAGAGCCCGAAGGTGAGATCGAGTCGCGTCGGAGGCCCAAGACCTGTCGACACGGCTTCGTCACGAAAGTTCATCTGCCCGCCTTCACTAACGTAGAGGGCGCTCATCTCATTGGCAAAGTTGCCAATCGCCACGCCAATCGTCGACAGGTTATTTGAAACCTTGCCATCACTGACTCGACCGTTGCGGAAATGTGCGGTATCGATTCCCATTGCGCCACGTGCTGACCCCTTACTGTCGTATGCGATGCCGGCCACCTGGCCCATTTCCTTGAAACGCTTTCCCTGGTCATTAATGAACAGGAAGTTTTGGACGGTATCATTAGCCACGATCAGATCCATCCAGCCGTCCCGGTTAATATCGATCGGTGCCAACCCCATTGATTTGGCCACGGGGACACCTGTATCAATATTCCTTACCTGCACGCCCATTGCTTCAGAGACATCCGTAAATGTTCCATCGCCCTCATTGTGATAAAGATAGGGAAAGGTGCCGGAGAATGCGGTAGGCGGTCCGTAAGCCCTACCTACGCCGACGAGCCGAAAATCCTGGCCCAGGTCAATTTCCCGACTCCACTGAACGTAATTGCATACATATAGATCGAGGAGTCCATCATTGTCGTAGTCAAACCATCCACTACTCGTACTCCAACGATCCTCCGCTCCCGCGATCCCTGCCACCGTACTGACGTCAACAAACGTACCATTATCGTTACGAAAAAGATGATTGGTACCGACGCACGAAACAAAGATGTCACTGTCGCCGTCATTATCATAATCAGCCACGGCGCATCCCATCCCGTACAGCGGAACCTCCAGGCCGGC
>Ga0163108_10000379_pt1 | contig 33135 bp, 24 predicted proteins | sample Fk1155metaG_FD_109644 | JGI IMG/M metagenome (GOLD analysis project Ga0163108, IMG submission 109644) | Marine microbial communities from the Central Pacific Ocean - Fk160115 155m metaG | ecosystem: Environmental > Aquatic > Marine > Oceanic > Photic zone | place: The Central Pacific Ocean...
CTGAATCCTGGCGCTGGACCTTAATGGTGGGTGCCTCACCGATCGTGCTGGCCCTGGTCTGCTGGTTCCTGGTACCCGAATCACCCAAGTGGCTGGCCGAGCAGCAGCAAACCAGCCAGGCAGATGGCCTGGATCAGGTTGGCCTGGGCGAGGTATTTTCGCCACCTCATCTAAAATTAACACTGATTGGTATCGTGTTAGCGTTCGTACCGTTATTTGGCGGCTGGGGTGTCGCCAACTGGGCCAATTACTGGGCTGCCGACTACGATCAACAGGCACGAGCCACGAAACCTGTCGTTACTCCCAAGCCAACAGCTGATCCTGGCAAAACAGATGCCGTCAAAACTGCTTCTAATCTCAAAGCTACTGCATCATTTAACCGAGCGTGGCCCGGATCCATCAGCAGCCTGCTGGGAGGTGCGCTGGCCTTCCTGCTGGGAAGGCGATTCAGCTACGCGTTACTCTGCCTGCTGGCATTTACCTGTACGCAGTGTCTTTATTCCCTGCCTGATCCATCCGATGCAAATTTCATGTTCTGGGTACGTAGCCTGGGTTTTTTCAGTGGTTTCTTTTTCGGCTGGTTACCACTCTGTCTACCGGAAATGTTTCCCACTCGTATCCGTTCCACTGGAAGTGGCGTGAGCTTCAATTTTGGACGTATCATTGTTGCCCTGCTTATAATCGCTACATCCCTGGCCCTGAAGGAATATTTTGAGGGCAGTTATAACCAGGTCGGTCGAACCTGTGGATTTATCTACCTGATAGGAATTGCCGCCGTGTTCATGATGCCCACATCCAGGAAAACTGTTCGCACCTCGCCAACTGGCTAAAGATCACATTCATGGCTCGCACGATCATTCCCAGAATCACTCCCTCAGATCCCAAGTGGTGTCGCGCTCAGATCTTCTTTATTACCTGGCTGGCCTACGTCGGTTTTTACCTGACCCGTAAGGCTTTCGCAGTTGCCAAGATTGAGTTGCGCAAGGAAGAAGTCTGGGGCATCAGTAAATCCACGATGGGCTACATCGACCTGGCTTACCTGGTCGCCTATGCCATCGGTCAATTTATCTGGGGCATCACCGCGGATCGGGTAGGAACACGTCGCGTGGTATTGACCGGCATGTTTGTCTCGATCGTGATGGCTGTCGTGGCGGGGGCTTCCACGATCACCGTTTTGCTGGGAGTCGTGCTATTCATCCAGGGCCTGGCCCAATCGACTGGCTGGGCGCCTCTTACCAAGAACATTGGCAATTTCTTTAACCAGCGAGAACGAGGCCGCGTGCTGGGATTCTGGTGTAGTAATTATGCCGTGGGGGGCCTGATTGCTTCCACCTATGCCGGTTGGGCTGTCCAGTACTATGGCGACTGGCGCTATGCGTTTTGGGTCCCGGCGGCCACGCTGGGAGTCATCTGGATTCTTTTCATCATGTTGCAACGCAACCGACCGGAAGATTTCTCAAACCATCTTTCCATTCCTGTTACTGATCATCCTGATCCCACGACACAATCGTTGACGTCGGACGAGGAAACAGAAATCAGTCCCCCCACGATTTCCCCTTACCGCAATCCAGTCGTACTTCATTTAGCGGCTGTTTATTTTTTCCTCAAACCCACGCGTTACATGATTCTCTTCTGGTCACCTCTCTACTTAAACGAGAAACTCGGTACGGGAACTGCAGAATCTGGATTTCTATCGGGGATGTTTGAATTAGCCGGACCGTTGGGTGTCGTCTGTGGTGGATTCCTCTCCGACGTGGTCTTTCGATCTCGACGGATGCCCGTTTGCGTCATCTTTTTCCTGTTGCTCTCGGTCCTGCTCTTCCTCTTCAACGGGCTGCCTGCCAATCGGATTGCACTGGGAATGGGTCTGCTAGGAATTGGCTTCCTGCTATTTGCCCCGGATTCACTGATCTCGGCAACAGCAGCTATCGACTTCGGAACCCAAAAAGGATCGGGGACGGCAGCTGGTTTAATCAATGGTGTCGGATCAATCGGTGCGGCCGTCGGTGGTTACTTACCAGCACTCTTGACGTCCGATGACAATGTCACCAACTGGAACCTGGTATTCCGTATCCTGGCCTGTTTTGTACTGGCTGCGGGGCTACTACTCATTCCTCGCTGGAACGCGGTCCCCGCACAGGAACCCGCTCCCGCGGCAGGCGGGGCGGCGGGCAAGGAGTCTGAATCATGAGAGCCATCATCATCGGCGCCGGGCGAGGATCTCGGCTGATGCCAACAACGGCTGATTCCCCCAAGTGTTTTGCTACCGTGAGCGGACAACGCATTCTTGACTGGACCCTCCAGGCGTTTCACGAAAACGGCATCGAGGACATCTGTTTCATCGGGGGTTACCGGATCGACAAGGTACAGCAGGAATATCCGCAATTCACTTTTCGTCACAACGATAACTGGCAAAACAACAATATCCTGGCATCACTCTTCTACGCAGAAGACCTGATGGATGAACCTTTTATTTGCTGTTACAGTGACATCCTGTTTACCTCCCGTGCCATCGAGGCACTGCTGAAAAATGACCAGGACATTGCCCTGGTCACTGATACCGAATGGCTACAGCGTTATGAAACACGCAGCGAACACCCCTCGGACGACGCAGAGAAAATAACGGTGGAAGGAGATCGCGTGACCTCAATCCATCGCGATATCGCCGAATCCGAGGCCCATGGAGAATACATCGGAGTTGCCCGCTTCTCGGCAGCCGGCGCAGCCAGCCTGCGTGAACATTACCATCGCTGTCAGCAGCAATTCACTGGAAAACCCTGGCGGGAGGCGGTATCGTTTGAAAAGGCCTACAAGATCCTGCTCCTGCAGGAAATGATCGAACAACAGGTTCCGATGGTGCACGTAGACACACCGGGTGGCTACATTGAAATTGATACCCAGCAGGATTTTGACTATGCCCGTGACCATTGGGTCAGCAAGCACCTGGAGAAGTAAGCGATGAGTACGTTACCTTTGTTCCCCGCTTCCATTATCGGATCCATGCCCAGGCCCGCCTTCGTGCAGGAGTTGATGCAACAGGCGGATTCCTATTCGGAAGAAGAGTACCGACGACTGCTGGGGTCGAGTATTCGCTACGTGGTTGCCTTGCAGGAAGCCGCCGGCCTGGATGTCCTCTCGGATGGAGAATGGTGGCGAAAATCGTACATCGGGGTGATCGCGGAATTGGCTCACGGTTTCCAGTTAAGTCAAAACCCGGCAGATGGACGCCCCTGGACCATCGTCGTCGACAAGCTCAGTCCCAAGCAACCTGGATTCATTGCACAGGAAGTTTCCTTCCTGAAACAGTTGACCGACCGAGCCATCAAGGCCACCTTACCTGCCCCGGCACTACTGGGAGAACGCATGTGGGATCCAGAGCTTTCCGGACAGGCTTATCCTACGCGGGAATCATTCATCGAGGACTGTGTTCCCATCCTGAGAGAGGAAATCAAGCGACTCCGTGATGAAGGCGTTACCATCATCCAGATTGATGACCCACACCTATGCCTGTTCGTCGACCCGCAGGTGAGAGCCCAGTACGACAATCCTGAGCAGGCGACTGATTTTGCCGTGGCCATGAACAACCAACTGGTCGACGGGATAGAGGGAGTCAAGCTGGCGGTACATCTTTGCCGTCGCGCGGGGGCTCGGGCCCGTGGAGAAGCCCAGTTCGAAGGGGGCTATGAAACGATCCTGCCTGCCCTGAAACGGCTGGCTGTTCAACACATCACGATGGAATTCACATCGCCTGGAGCTGGTGAAATGTCCGTGCTTTCCGAACTGCCAGAACACATCGAACTGGGGCTGGGCTGCGTGAGTTGCCAACCTGGTGAAGTCGATACCGCGGAAACCATCGTGGCACGTGTCGAGCAGGCCTTGCAGTACATTGCACCAGAACGTATCACCCTCAACCCCGATTGCGGATTCGCTCCGGGATCCGCGGCGCAGGTCAGCATTGACGAGGTCTACTTGAAGCTGAAGCACGAGGTCGCCGCTGCACAATTGCTGCGAGAGAAATACCGCTAGGCCAATCGATGAATCACTGGCCTAGCTGAACAGCGGTTCAATCCGTTTACCAGAACTGATGATCTGCTCCACTTCCCGGGGAATACCGGTCATGAGCCGCAGTTCTCCCAGGTCAAAGAGGACATTCATCAGGGTCGCCAGCACCTGGCCACTGCTGATCGGATCGGAGGCAGGTTGACTTCCCGTGCGATCAGAACGGCCGATCACCTGCCCCATCTTTAAACCACCCCCTACGAAGGCGAGAGTACAAAGATTGCCCCAGTGGTCGCGCCCGCCGTTTTTATTGATACGCGGTGTCCGTCCGAACTCCCCGGTAATCACCAGCAGTACCTTGTCGGACAGGCCCCGTTGTTCGATATCTTCGATAAATGCCGATACTGCCTTATCGACCGCAGGTACCAGGCTCGACAAGCCATCAGCCATCGTGAACTCTTTGCCGCCACCATGCATATCCCAACCACCACAGGTGACGGTCACGAAACCACAACCTGCTTCCACCAGGCGACGGGCCAGTAACATCTGCTTGCCCAGGGCAACCGGTGAAAACTGCTTGGCATACGAGTTGCGTTTTTTGACTGCATCCGTCGGCTCCATCTGAGCCGTATCGTAACTTTCCAGCGTTCGCGGATCTTCCCGGGAAAGATCAAAGGCTCCTGAAACACCTCGCATCAGCACATCAAAAGCCTGCTGTTCGAACGTGTTAGCTCCCGCCAGAGCATCCGTCGCATCGACGCGTTGGCGAAAGGCATCGAGGGACTGTAACAGGGAACGACGATCGGATAACCGATCTCCCTTCAGCTTCAGTCGCATGTTATCGATCAACTCGCCACCAGCTCCCAGGTCAAACGGTTTGTAACTGGGGGAGAGCGTACCGGTCTGCGAAACACGGTCCACACTGCGGTACAGTTCCTTGTATTTCTGATCAATGGCCAACGAGGTCACCAGCACGTTACGGGGCATCCCGGTCTGTGGGTTACTCAGTCCTGCCGCGTTGGCGTAGAGGGCACCCATCATAGCACCGCTGGGATTCCCTCCTGCCATAACATGGTAAGCTGCCGGGCCGTGACTGGAAATTCCATGGCGATAGGAACGAATCACGGCCATGCGATCCGCCAGGGAAGCCAGCTTGGGCAACGTCCCTCCAAAGGTAACACCCGGAAGAGAAGTCTTACGTTCGCCCGTGATACTGCGAATTTCATCCGGGGCCTGCATGTTCGGATCGAACGTTTCAAATTGCGTTGGCCCACCCTGCAGGTTAAGGACTACGATCGACTTGTCTCGGAAAGCGGCGGGTGCCTGGGAAGCGTGGGAACGCAGGGCCAATAAGTTCGCCAGCGAAAGGCCACCAAGACCTGCTGTACCAATCTTGAGCAACTCGCGGCGTGTGGCGCCGGGCTTCCCTTGTCGTGATTGATCCGAGTAGATCGTCAACATGGCAACATCACTCCTCAACCGTCTTGCAAGCCGTTTTCATCCACATCATGGGGTAACTGTCGGTTCTGTTACATCTCCTGATTACTTATCGGCTGACTTCTTGGCAATCTTCCAGAGATGACCGTCACTGCGGACGTAAATCCCTCCCTGGGCAATCGCTGGTGAGCAGAGGATCACTTCTCCCAGGTCACCACTGCCAACAAGTTCTCCCTTCTCACCGGTTTTAATAACCTGCCCCAATCCCTTCTCATTGAAGAAATAAAGGTGGCCATCGGCGGCTACCGGAGTGCCGCTAAACGGGCCCTTGATCCGTAATTGCCAAACCAGTTCACCATCTTTCAAAGACGCACATTTGACCACGCCCACGTTATTCACGGTGTAAACATGATCTTCGTACACCAGGGGACTGGCCGTTGCCGGGGCCAGTCGATTATTCTGCCAAACGGTTTCCGGTTCGCTACCGATGGAAACCGGTTGCAAGGCTGTCAATCCATTCGAAGGCGCTATGATCAGGTTACCGCCAAGCGTACTGGACGGGATCGTAGAGCAACCCTTCTCAAATTTCCAGAGCGGATCTCCCGAAGTCGGGTTATAGGCATGCAATCCACTACCCGACTGCAGTACCAGTACCTCTTCCTCGCCATCACCACCGGGCAAGACCACCGGCGAAGTCCAACTGGCCTTTTTCGGCCGATCGATCAACCAACGATTCTTACCGGTTGCCACGTTGAGGCCAACAGCTAATGATTGGCTGTCATTCTCCAACTGGTAAACAAACGTATCACCTACCACGACCGGTGAAGAGGCCATTCCCAGGCTATTACTGGCATTGGGATAGTCGTGGGTCAGGCCACGCAACCACTTCAAGTTACCCTCCAGGTCCAGGCAAACCACGTCGTTGGTCGAGAAGGTTGCAAAAATTTGTTTACCATCACTGACCGGGGTCGGTGCCGCGGGGCAAATTTTTCCGTGGGTCATCGTTCGACCCGTGGACCAGAAGCGTCGATGCCAGCGTTGCTTGCCGGTCTTGGCATCGAAGCAGAAGACGTGCAGTCGATCTTGCCGGTATCCCGAGGAGGCCGTCACCACGACGCGATCACCGATCACGATCGGACCCGACAGGCCACGCCCTGGAAGCGCTGCCTTCCAGGCGATATTTTCCTTCTCGGACCATTTCGTCGGCAGGTTAGTCTCCGTCGAAACACCCCTTCCACCCGGACCGCGAAACTGTCTCCAGTCGGCGCCTCCGCAAATGCAAACCAGCATTCCCGCCAGTATCCAGGCAACCTGTTGATGCTTATTCATGACATTCCCTTTTGTATCTTTATTTCAAGTCACTGTTGTATTGAAGATGGTTGATTTCAGACGGACCGTGCAGGGGCTTACTTGCCCTTTCCACCGCTGGCCGGTCGCCCCGTGGACAGAATCGCTGTTCCCGTGGCATCACAAACACGCAACTGGAATTGCCATTCCTTGGTCCAGTTCTCCGTCTGTTCGTTCTGACATAACTTCAACATGATCACGTTACGCCCCTTCTTGAGATTGGCCTTTAAGCGGTACTGGTCCAACCGCATTCCACGATGATATTCATCGCGTTGAAAAAGCAATTCCCCATTCAACCAGACCTTCCAGGCATTTTTACATCCCAGCCGCAACTCCACCTGCCGATCCACGCTGCTGTCAAAATCAGTCACGGCATAGGCGAGGACTTCCTTCAACATGCCATAGGGCTCATTGATATTCACCATGCCATAGTCATCCGTTGTCTGGTAAGCCTGCCACTTGACCGGCCCTTCCTGGCCATCGTACTGGGCTGCCAGGTCCAACTCTTTTTCGGGTGGATAAGCAACCGCGAATCCTTTCCGAGCCTTGTTATTGAACGGACCGACAACCTTCCAATTCATCAGGAAACCAAAATGGCGCGGCAGGTCGACCTTCACACCCAGCTTCTTCAACTTATTAACGATCAGCTTGATCTGGTCATCATCGCGAGCTGCGGTCAGCGTTTGCTGGTAAATCACCTGCTGCAGCAATTGCGTCTGTGCGGGATCTTTCCCGGCAAATAACCCCTCGGCCTGGGAGAGAAGATGCGCAACGGCATCACGACGAAATTCAACGCCCGGATCATTGAGCATGGTAGGAACCAGTCGACCCTGGGCCGCAGGATCCACCCGAACCAACAGGTCATAGGCCAGTCGACGTGCCCGCGGATTGCGCTGGCGATCCAACACGAACCCTTCCAGGCCCTGGGCTGGTAATTTTTCTCCGGCATCCACAGCCCGATCAGCAATCGTGTCAACCGCCAGGTTCAACCAGTTCGCTCCCAGGACCGTACAGTCATCAAAAGCAGCCAGGATCTCCGGCAGGTTCTCCGGGGAAGTCTTAGCCAGTTCATTCCAGGCCGCCGTTGCCGCAGGATTATTGTTTCCCGCGCCTTCCATCCGACTTAATGTCTTGAGAAGTGCCTGCAGCTCGACCGCTTCAATCGGCAAGGCTGCCATGACTGCTAACATGCTGATTCCAAAAACAATGACACGCTTACGCATGATCCATGAACTCCTCGTTGGAAAATATGATCCTTTAATGCATCAATTACTCTTGATGGTACCCTGCTACCGCTGCAGTCGCAACAGATCCACCCGTGCTCAGAACACGCGAGAACTTTCTACCAAAAAAACAGAAAGACCACTGCAACGTTGGCAGGACAACATCAGGCTCGGGATCCCTGTAAGCTCGTTGTTATCGTTTCCGGTTACTGCTGCCATTGCTTCGGGAGCTGCCACCGGTACTACGAGCTTTCTTCTGAGCAACTGCTTTTTGGGCTTCCAACGTCTTCTTGGTTTGAGCCACAGCAGCCAAATCACGGCGAGCAACCAGCACCACGTGACGAACCTTGTTGTATCCGGAAATCTGTTTGTCCAGTGAACGCTTGCTGGTTCCGGCAGACAAGCTGCTCTCCTGGAGTACCTCGCGAGCATTCTTCCAGTCTGCCGACTGGTTAAAGACTTTGAGTCGTTCCTTCCCAAGTGCAACCTGCGATTCAAGCATGATCTTTCGCTTCAACACAACAGCCAGGTCAGCATCAATAATCTTATCGCGTTCCGTCTCAGAAATATTCCGTTCCTGCTTTGCGCCCAGTTGCTTGCGCAACTGGCTGTACGCTACCTTTTCCTTTTCAAAAATAACCCGAGCCTGCCCTAGCTTCGATCCTGGCGAGACTTCTTCTTCCAGTTGTTTCTCGATTTCAAGCACTTCCTGCTTAGCATCAAAGGCCTCAGCGGCTGTGGTGTCACTTACCTGTCGCATCTCGCCAACGGTCTGTTGCAGTGCCTGCAACTGTGACTGGGCAGCCCCCAGTCGCTGCGAGACTGCCCCGTACTGGGCATCCACGACCTTGAGTTGCGCTGTCAGCACCTTGACCTGGGCGGCAGCCTGAGCTTTGGCTCGAGCAGCCGCCTGCTGTCGATTTCGATTGTTTTGGTTGCCACGGTTATTTCTCTTTCGGTTCTGGGCCGAGGAGTCTCCCGGGAACGCAGTCAACACGGCAAGTGCCAGTAACACTGGCAAACAATATCGCCAGGAGCGTTGGTCATTCGAGGCCATGTACATTCTGGAAATCCTTTGTTAAAGGAAGCACCACAAGACCCTCATGATACTAGAAATCCAGAAGAATCCGAGAGTCCAACCGGATGGTCAAGTGACCCCTGCAGTCACCCGATTCCCAGGTATAGAACCGAAGTCCTGTTGCAGAAGCAGCTTAGCAAGACAAGCGGGTTTACTCTGTCAGCGACCAGTCGCTAATACCACTGCGAATTCTCGCTAAAAAACGTGCTGCCGGTGCACCATCTACCACGCGATGATCAAATGTCAGGCTCAGGGTCAGCTGATCGCGTACGACGATCTCGCCCTCCACGACCACGGCTTCCTGCTTGATTTGCCCCACTCCCAACGTGGCACATTGTGGCACGCTAATGATCGGTGTGAAAGCATCCACTCCAAACATCCCCAGGTTGGTAATGGTAAAGGTTGCACCCTGCAAGGCATCTTCACGCAGACTCCCGTCACGCACCTGGGCAACCAGCGAGGCAGATTCCGTGGCGATTTCGTCAAGCGACTTGGAAGCTACATCCTGTAGAACCGGTGCCAACAATCCCTGCGGACTATCCACAGCAAACGCCACATTGACGTGACTGGGTACAAAGACCATCTGACCACGCCACTGAGAATGCAAGTCCGGATACTCTGCCAGTGACTCGGCAACAATTTTAACGAGAAGATCCGTATAGGTTGGCACAGTGGTCGTGTCAGCTCCTACTTGTTCCCGAACCTCTTTTCGATAACGAACTATTTCCGTTGCATCCACGCGGGCCACCAACGTCACGGGAACCGTTTGTTGAATCGACTCCTGTAGGCGTCGAGTAATCGTTCTTCGCACACGACTGGTCGGTTTCAATTCACCTGGAATGTCAGCCTCCATCGCTCCCCCGGGCGCCAGTTGACCGGCAGCAGCCAGGATATCCTGTTCACGAATACGGCCACTGCTTCCGGTTCCGGACAGCCCTACCCATTCGATCCCCAGTTCTGTGGCAATACGACGAGCCCGGGGGCTGATCAAGGGTTGTGATTTCCCAGGGTCCGACCCGCCCAGGGTATCAGCAACCGAGGCCAAAGGGTCTCCCGCGGGCACCTCGGGCAACGCCATGACATCTGCTGACAGCACGTCAGATGAGGGCTCGGGAGGCTCTTCTCCTTCTGCCAACAAATATCCCAGCAATTGACCGACCCGGACCGTCTCACCGGAAGCCGGCGCCTGGTCAGGAACATGCAAGAAGCCTCCATCGAATGACTCGATATCCTGGGCCGCTTTTTCTCCTTCCAGGACATAAAGCAAATCACCCGGCTGGATCAGGGTACCAGGCTCGTGCAGCCACTGGCCAAATACACCTTCCTCCATCGACCAGCCCAATCGAGGCACTACAATTTCAGTCGCCATTCTGACACGTCCTTACTGGGCTATTAAATTGCGAATCGCCTGGGCAATGTCTGCTTCCTGGGGAACCACCATGGCTTCCAGGGGAGGGCTGTAGGGAGTCGGTGCGAACAACCCGTTAAGTCGCCGAATAGGAGCGTCCAGGTCATTAAATCCCCGGTCTGCCACCGCCGAGACAACATCCCCGGCAATACTCGCCGTGGCCACGGCCTCGTCAACGACTAACAGGCGACCGGTCTTGCTTACCGATTCCAGGATGGTCTCCACGTCCAGCGGGGAAACCGTGCGTGGATCGACCACTTCCACCGAGATTCCAGATGCCTCCAGTTGACTCGCTACTGCCAGGCAACGCTGGACCATGAAAGCAAACGCCACGACTGTGACGTCCGTTCCCTGGCGCACCACGGCTGCCTTGCCAAATTCAATCTCGTAGTCAGCTTCCGGCACAGGCCCCTTGGTCGACAACAGCTCCCGATGTTCCAGGAACAGAACTGGATCCTGGCAACGAAGGGCATGCTTGAGTAAACCCTTGGCGTCATAAGGCGTGGAAGGCAGGACCACGCGTACCCCTGGGATCTGGCTGTACATGGCATAGTAATTACCAGAATGATGCGTGGCGGCAGAATGGCCCACGCCCACACAACCTCGTAACAACAGGGGCATCTTTAGGCGACCACCACTCATGTACTGCATCTTCGCGATCTGGTTGATCACTTCACCGGTAGCATCCAGGATGAAGTCCGTGAACATGAAATCAATAACTGGCCGGGTTCCCGTCATGGCCGCACCAGCCGCCAGGCCGACGAAACCCCGTTCACAGATCGGTGTATCACAAAGTCGCTCAGGACCATACAAGTCGTAGAGTCCCGTTGTCGTATTAAAATTGCCGCCCCGTTCTCCAATCCCTTCTCCCATCACGAAAATCCGATCGTTGACAGCCATTTCCTCGGACAACGCTTCCAGGGTGGCCTGCATGTAAGTCAGTTCACGACAGGGTCCCGCCTCGGACAACTGGTTGATAGTCACCAGCGGAGTGGCCGGGGTATCAGGTTCGCCTTCGAAATAAACGTGATTAGCCACGGTCTTGGGATCAGGCCAGGCACTGGCCTGGGCGGCCTCATCAGCCTGGTTAACCTCTTGCTGGATTTCCGACTCCAGCAATGCCAGTTCCTCGGCCTCCACCAATGCATTTTCCAACAGGGTGGTCTTGAGTTTCTCCAGGGGACATTTTTCTTTCCACTGTTCAACTTCTTCCGGTGTTCGGTAGGTAAAATCTCCCATCCCTTCCGCATGGGCACGGGTCCGATAGGTACGACATTCGATCAGGGTCGCCCCTCCGCCAGCCCGGGCCCGGGCGACCGCTTCACGGGCCACCTGGTAGACCGCCAGGACATCATTCCCATCGATCTCGAATCCTGGCAATCCATATCCTTCACCTCGATTACCAACGCGCCCCGTCCCGTTGGAATAACTAAAGGGCACCTCGGTAGCAAACTGGTTGTTCTCGCAAACAAACACCACGGGCAATTTCCAGATGCTGGCCATATTCAGGCCCTCATGAAACGCACCATTGTTGGCCGCCCCATCCCCGAAAAATGCCACCGCCACCTGGTCTGTCTTGAGTATCTTGAAACTGTAGCCTGCCCCGGTGGCCTGCAGGATACTGGGCCCCACGATACCACTGGTCCCCATCAGGCCCACTTCAGGGGAAAACAGGTGCATGCTGCCACCGCGACCACGCGAACAACCTGCTTCACGGCCAAACAGTTCTGCAATCAGTTCCAGTGGCGGCACTCCCTTGGCCAGGGCATGGCCATGCCCTCGATGCGTACTGAACACAACGTCTTCCGTAGTTAGGTTGGCGCAAACCCCCGTGGCAATCGCCTCCTCGCCCACGTAAGTATGACAGGCACCATGGACCAGGCCCCGCTGGTGATTGCGAGCCAGTTGCTCCTCGCAACGCCGAATCAGGAACATCGTGCGATAAAATCCCAGCAACGTTTCCTTGTCCAGTTGTGGTTGGATCTCGGTGGTCATTCAAGCACTCTCTTTCAATGAGTAATACCCATATATCTTGAATATTAACTATAACGCACTCATCATGGCCCTGGTAAGGATTCATGATCAGATTTTGCCGGCCAGCAGCTACCAATGGCAAGCCAGTCCAATACCGATTGCTGATACAGGTAGGTTTCAGCCGGTTGGTTGAACGGGGCGACCAGTTCAACAACTTCACGCTGGTAAAATGTCGGAACTCCTTCTACCAGGTCCAGTTGTTCGACACAGACTTCATCCACTTCCCAGAGTTCCCCCTGGACGGGGTCCGCTCCCGGCTCACGGACCATGGCAGGATAGGATCCGTTATCGTAAAGGCAATAACCAGGTCTCGTCATCGCAGCACCGAGACATTTCTGCCCCTGCAGGAAGCGTTCTCGGCTACAACCTCTTTTCAAGGTTCCATATACGAACAACCTGATCACACGATTGACTCGCTCACATGTTGCCACCTGGCCATAACAATCATTCCCCCAAGACCCTGATAACCGTTCATTCAACCAGCGCGAGATGGCACAAACATGGAGCAACGAACGTGATGTGACGATCAGCCCTAATACGCTTGCAACTAGATTTTTTTGTGCTCGTCTATTAGGCTAATGTAATCTTCATGTCCCACCACCGTCCAGTCTTCAAGGCCTTTTAAACATGCAGCTTATTGCAACCGTAACTCACTCCCGAAAAGAAACACCATTTGTATTTACGCTGGCCCTATCAAGCCTCCTGGCAAGCATGCTGGCAATCGCACCAGCTCGTGTCACCGCGGCTGTGCAGCCGTTAGCAGAACGTATCCTGGAAGACGTTTCGCAACGCTCGGCCCTCTGTGTTCACCTCGGTGTACGTGATGGAAAACTGACCTCGGCCCTATCGGCCGGTGGTAAGAATCTGGTCAATGGTTTTAGCGCTGATGCCGCGATCATCAAGGTGGCCCGGACTCACGTTCGTACCATGAACCTCTACGGTATCATCTCCGTGGAACAGCACGCCGGAAACCAACTCCCTCACTCCAACAGCCTGGTCAACCTGGTCGTGGCTGATCAACTCGGACACCTGATCAAGGAAGGACTGGACGTGGCAGAAGTGCTGCGTGTCCTGTCACCAGGAGGGGTCGCCTGGCTCGGGGAATCGGTCCCGGGTGACCCGGGAACTCTTTCCGCGCAGGGTTTGAAACAATGGCTCGACCAGGCAGGGATCAAGGGTTACCGTATCATTGAGAAAGACGGTATTTGGGCACGCCTGGAAAAGGGGCGTCCCGACACACTCGATACCTGGACACATCGACGGCATGGCCCCGACGGTAACCCCGTTTCCACCGACCAGGTAATCCAGGTACCCAGCGGGATCCAGTGGTTAGCCGGTCCGCAGTGGCCCACTGGCCATCGCAAGCAATCGGTTCCCTCGGTCGTCATTTCCGAGAAACGTTTGATCTATGTTTTCCAAGGAAATACCAACCACACCGGCAAACCGGAACCACGTGACTCACTGGTCGTGCGGGACGCTTTCAACGGATTACCCTTGTGGAAACGCAAAGCACCTTCGGATCACCTGGTCGTATCGGGCAATGTAATTTACACGGCCGACAGTCGGGGAAGCCTGCTGGCCCTCGATGCAGATACCGGTAACACCCTGGCTACATTTCAGCCACCGCGGAACCTTAAGGTAGGCGGCTTAATGGTAGCCGACGGCTACCTGTTGGTTGGTTCCGAAACAAGCCTGACTTGCCTGGACAAGAACACGGGACACCTGCAGTGGAAAAAGCAACTCAGTCTCAAGAACAAGAATCAGTTCCTTGTTGCCGCTGGAAGTGTTTTCGTTCACGTTGATAAGAGCCGTCGTGGCAAGGGTTCCTTCCTCATGAAACTAGCCCTGGAGGATGGTCGCGAGGCATGGACTCAACCCACCGCAGGTTGGGCCAAATCAAGTCCTGACCTGGTTTTATTTCAGGCAGACGTCCTGGTTTCGGCCAACAAGGAGGGAAACCACGGCGTCTCCGCTAAAACGGGTAAGCACCTGTGGAGTTACACCTACGACTTGATTGGACACGGCGGCCAATACGACAAGATCATGGCGATGCAGGACCTGGTCTGGGTTCATACTTCCAACACCCAGGGTACCAAGCAATATGCCTGGGAAGGACTCGACCCTCAAACCGGTCAGGTCACCAAGCGGATCGTCCAACCAAAAAACTTTACCTTTAAGCATCGGTGTAGTTACGATGTTGCCACGGAACGGTTTTTCATGTGTGGCTCCATGGATTTTGCTGATCTGAAAACCGGTCAATATCAACATTTCAAGGCTGGACGTAATTCCTGCGCGACGGCAGGCATGCTGCCCGCGAATGGCCTGCTCTACACGTTTCCACATGCCTGTGGATGCTACTCCATGCTACGAGGATTTATTGGCTTTGCCACCGTAGATCACTTGGCTAGCGACTCAAAATTTCAGCCCCGGGAAAAGGGCCCGGCCTATGAAAAACCTATCAACTTTCCTGTCACGGCCACGGACTGGCCTACCTACCGACATGATGCCACACGCACGGGAAATACGATGGCCCCCGGTCCTGAGCAACTCACTATCCGTTGGACCACCCCGATAGAAAATCGTTCTCCCGTATACCGTCCCAAGGTTCCCACGGAAGATGCTTCGCTACACCACGAATGGAGTCACAAAAACGGGGGAGTCCTCACAGGCCCGGTCATCGCAGGTGGCTCGGTATTTACCAGCATCGTGGACCGTCATCAAATCGTGTCGACCGATTCCCAAACAGGGAAGGTGCAATGGCAATTCACTGCTGGCGGAAGAATTGACTGCCCACCAACGATCAGCCAGCAGTATTGCCTGTTCGGCTGTCGTGATGGCTGGATCTACTGTGTGCGCAGCGCGGATGGTGAACTGGTATGGCGCACTCGGGTTGCCCCACAGGAAAAACGCATCCTTGCTTATGGACAACTCGAATCAATCTGGCCTGTGGTCGGCGGCACCCTGGTACAAGACAACCAGGTATTTGCCCTGACCGGCAGGCATGCCGAGTCCGATGGCGGTTTACAACTGCATGCCCTCGAGTTGCCCACGGGTAAGTCCACTTGGTCGGTACAGACCAAAGATCATATCGGTTTGCCCGATGTACTCAATGGTCAGGATGGAACCATACAAATGGCGGGGCTGGAATTTGATGCCCAGACAGGCAAGCAACAAAAGGCGCGTGTAAAACGTCTACGTGGAGGTGAACTGGGATTACTCAATGATGCCTGGCACCAGCGGCCGATCGCCACGCGTAAGAACCTGCAACTGTGGACTGCCGAGGACCGACCATCCGGGCAATTACTGTGCCTGCACCAGGAAACCACCCTCGGGTTTCGACTGGCCAAGGTCGCTGGAGGAGATGGAGTCCTGTCGGACGATGGAGAATTGTTCGGAACGGACCTGAAGAAAAACAAATCGGCAACGTGGTCTCTCCCCCTGGCAACCGAGGCACGCGTCAAGGCCATGGTATCCACCCCACAACGACTCTATGTTGCCGGTCGGTTTACACCCGACCGCAGTGGGCCCAACGTGATTCGCTGTTACTCGGTCACCAAGGGAACTTTACTCGCAGAACTAGAACTTCCGCACGAACTGGTCCATGATGGGCTGGCCGTAGCCGGTCAACATCTCTACGTGACTACGCAGAGTGGCCTGCTGATTTGCATTGGTCGCCGGTAGTCGAATTACTGTAGTAACCGCTGCCCACTCAACGCACCATGACACCTTCTACCTCGTTGCCCCTGAAGAAAAAGATCGCTTTCACGCTGGTTAGCGTACTTCTCTTTTTCACGTTACTGGAATGCATCCTGGTCGTCTGCGGACTCGATCCCGTGATCCGCCAGGAGGATCCTTTCATTGGATTCACCTCGTCGATTCCACTCTACGTAAACGATGCTGACTCGCCGTTAGCCGGGATGCTGGTCACTGCTCCTAATCGGCGAACCCATTTTAATGTCCAACGATTTCCCAGGAAAAAGCCAGCCAATACATTTCGCGTTTTCTGCCTGGGCGGCAGTACCACGTACGGACGACCGTTCGATGATGTCACCTCATTTCCGGGATGGCTTCGAGAAATGTTGCCCGTTGCCGATCCGAACCGATCCTGGGAAGTGATCAATGCGGGTGGCGTTAGTTACGCCAGTTACCGGATTGCAGCTGTTGTCGAGGAATTGGTGCATTACCAACCCGACCTGTTCGTGATTTATACTGGCCACAACGAGTTCCTGGAGAAACGCACCTATCCAAGACTCAGCGAGATGTCGCCGTTGCTGACACGGGCAGCCGGCACGGCCAGCCGCCTGCGAACGTACTCGCTGGTTCATAAGCTACTCTCCGGGCCGTCGAGGTCTCCATTCGATCCCTACCCGATGGCCGCTGAAGTAGACGAGATCCTGAACCACACCGTGGGACCTTCTTCCTATCAACGTGATGACGGTTTACATGAACAGATCGACAGCCACTTCGAATACAACCTGCAACGCATCGTGCAGCTGGCACACTCCTGCAGTGCCGAGGTGCTGATCATCTCTCCCGCCAGCAACCTGAAAGATTGTTCACCCTTCAAAAGCCAGCACCAGGACACGCTGGAAAGCGCGGACAGGAAACGTTTCGATAACCTGCTTGAAGAGGTACGTCCCCTGCAGCTGCAAGGAGAAATCGACAAAGCAATTATCCAGTGCGAACAGGCACGGTCGATCGATGATCGTCATGCCGAACTGCATTACCGACTGGGACGATTGCTGCTGGAGGCGAACCGACAGGAAGAGGCGCTGGCAGCCAGCGAACGCGCCCTGGAAGAAGATATCTGTCCACTACGAGCACCCTCTTCAATACGACAATCCTGTGAACGGGTGGCACAGGCACAAAACGTTCCGTTCGTTGATTTCCACCATCTTCTGCAGCAACAGTGCGTACGTGAAAACCAACATGGCCTGCCTGGGCAGGAATATTTCCTGGATCACGTTCACCTGCGACCTGCCGTTCACCGTCAGCTCGCCATTCATATCGTCGACCAGATGATTGCCAGTGACTTACTCCAGGGCGAAACATCCTGGAAGGAGCGAGACCTGACCGCAGTCGATGAGCGCGTCTACGGACGGGTAGACCAGGTAACCCACGCCACGGCCCTGCGTAATGTTGCCAAGGTACTTAACTGGGCCGGAAAGCACCTGGAAGCTGGCTCACTGGCCCTGGAATCCCTGGAAACGCTCCCCCGTGATGCCGAAGCCTTGTTGCTGGCAGCGCCCTACCTGAAAACCCTGGGGCGTCTGGACGAAGCAGCTGAACATTACCGACAGGCACTGGCGCAGTTGCCAGATCATGTAGAAGCCCACAAATTACTGGGTGCCCTGCTGGCAGAAACCATGCACTACGACGAAGCCAGAAAACACTTCCGAGAAGTCCTGCGGATCCACCCTGGAGACTGGCAAGCGCACCTACGAGTTGGCATTCTTTGTGCCCAGTTGCAACAATTCAAAGAGTCGCTGCCGCATTACCAGTCGGCACTACAGCAGGCACCCAACGAGGCAGTCATCCATTTCCATTATGGCATCTCGCTTGCCTACCTGGGACAGGTTCCAAAAGCCATCCATGAATACCGGCAGGCGATTTCACTTAACCCTCAGCAGGCTGATGCTTTCTTTAACCTGGCCACGCTACTGGAAACAACAGCTCCCGCCGAGGCCGCGAATCATTATCGCCAGGCGCTCAAGATCAATCCCGGTTTACTACCTGCACAAACACGGTTGCAACAGCTCCTGGAACAAAGAACCTCCGAAACCCCGGACTAGAAATATTCTCACAACCACTTTACCAATCGTGTTGCTTACACGGAGAAATAACCATGTCTCAACGGAATCCATTGCCAGCTATCCAGCCGGTGATTCGTCCTGTTTTATTGAGCGTCGTTACCCTGGTCATTACGTTCAGCCAGGTGGTCACCCTCGTGGCCGGTCAACGTGGATCGATCAACCGTTGGCACCTGGCCGGGACCATCCACCAACTGGCTGCACAACATCGCGAACAATTTCAAATCCCGGGAATGTCGGTAGCCATCGCCCAGCGGGGACGGATCGTCTACCAACAGGGTTTCGGATATCGAAACCAGGAGCAACGGCTTCCAGCAACCGTACAAACACGCTATCGCCTTGCTTCGATCAGTAAATCCGTGACCTCGGTACTGGTCATGCTCCTCGTAGAGCAGGGTCGTCTGGACCTGGATCGTGAACTGGGAGGATACCTGCCAGGTCTGTCCGGGGAGCAGCGGGCAATCCGACTAGCCCAGTTACTCTCGCACCAATCCGGTATTCGCCATTACCAACCGAATGATCCTGACACGCTCAAATTCGAATATTGCCACAAGGCAATAAGCTTCTTCCGGGACGATGATCTCAAGTTTCCACCCGGTGAAAACTTTCTCTACAGCACACATGCCTACACCATGCTGGGAGCGGCCCTGGAAAAAGCAACTAACAAGTCCTTTCGCCAGCTAGTCATCGACGAGATCACGATCAAGCAAAACCTGCCGACGCTGCGTCCGGAAGATCGATCCATTAACGATCCCCTGCGTGCAACCCTGTATAACAACGTGGCAACCGGGGACTCACCAGCCGACAAACCCCGGAAGATTCGCAACATGCCCGTGACGGCGGATGATATCAGTTGGAAATGCCCAGGTGGTGGCCTGGAATCCACGGCACCAGATCTTTGCCGATTTGCACTCCAGTTGATGAATGGCTCACTACTCAAAGATACCAATCGCCAACAACTCTGGACCGCCCGCAAGCTAAAGAGTGGCAAAGTTACCAACTATGGCCTGGGCTGGGTCATTGGTACTACCAACGACCATGCCTACGTTGCACACAGTGGTTCACAACTGGGGGCCAAGTCGTATCTACGCATCTATCCAAAGGAAGAAATTGTCGTGGTCATCCTCTCCAACTGTCGCAGCCACCGCCCCCAGGATCTGGGGGATGCGCTGTCCCAGAAGGTACTTGCACAACCATACCCTACTCGCCGGTTCCTACTGCGTCGTCGCTAGAGAAATCTATTCGTTAGATCGTCCGTTCCACGCGAGTCGTTAAACACGGTTACTTAAAGATCACGTAAGCGACCAGCGACTTGCTCCCGCATGTTTTCCTGGATCGTCCCTGGAAACCCCACAAAGAATTCGGGACACTTGCAATCTCCTGCCTGGCTGGTCAACAATAATCTCTATCGTTCATCCGTGTACCCCGTTCCTGTAATGCCAAGGGAAACAAACTGCCATGGGAATCCTGGACCGCTTTCGACTGGACGGAAAACGCCTCTTCATTACAGGCGGTAGCCGCGGATTGGGTCGAGAAATGGCACTGGCCATTGCCGACGCTGGCGCCGACGTCATTCTTGCCGGACGGAATCCAGAAAGCCTGGAAAACACTGCAAACGACATCCGCAAGCTGGAACGGCAGGCATGGACCGTTCAGGCCGACGTGGGGTCGCCAGCTGACTGCGAACAAGTGTGTGAACAGGTACTGAACAATTACGGCCCCATCGACATCCTGATCAATAACGTGGGTGGTCGCCGGGAAAACATCGCAACAGAATCGATGCCCCTGGAAACCTGGAATCAATTGGTTGACCTGAACCTAACCAGCACCTTTATCTGCACGAAGATAGTAGGTGGGTCCATGATCGAACGTGGCACGGGCGGTCGGGTAATCAACATTGCTTCGATCAACAGCATGGTTGCCGGTCGCCAGATCCATGGACGCCACTACGAAACCTGTAAAGCTGCAGTCGTCCAGTTCACGAGGGCCACGGCTGCCGACTGGGCACCGCACGGAATTACAGTCAACGCCATTTGTCCAGGTGGATTCATGACGGAACCCAATGTGCGCTGGTCCCGAGAACATCCCGATGTCATCGAGGGCTTCAAGTCCAATATCCCGAGCGGTGATTTTGGAGAACCAGAAGACCTGGGACCACTGGCCGTCTATCTTGCCAGCGATGCCTCACGTTACATGACGGGAGCATCCCTGGTCATCGACGGTGGTTATACCCTCTGGTAAATCGAGTCCCTGGCATATTCACACTCGCAAGCAACTGACACATCCACGAAAAAAGCGAGAGTGGATTCTGGATAGAAAATCCACTCTCGCTTCATAAAGTCCACAAGGAGGTAAACACTTCGGCTCCCTGTTTCCTCTCGTCAGGCAGTAAAAACTGCCTGCCGCCTTACTCTTTCTTCGCTTCTACAGCAGCAGGAGCAGCAGCTTCTTCCTTGGCCGGAGCAGCTTCTTCTTCCTTGGCCGGAGCAGCTTCTTCTTCCTTGGCCGGAGCAGCTTCTTCTTCCTTGGCCGGAGCAGCTTCTTCTTCCTTGGCCGGATCAGCTTCTTCTTCCGGATCAGCTTCTTCTGTTCCCTTTCCTTCGTCGCCCTCGACGGGATTACCGTCAGCGTCGGTGCCTTCCGGATGCTTATCCGTATCACCTTGGTTTTCTACATCACCACTCTCCGTGGGAATCGGCACAGACGATGGCTCTTTACTACAGCCAACGAAGACGAAACAAACGACTAACAACATCATTGCAAGGATATTCACTACCTTCATCGAAAATCTTCCCTTCAAAAAACACTTCGAAAATTTATATCGTGGCAGTCGTTCCGCTACGACTGTACATCCCACATGAACCTATAAACTCTACGTTTATTCCCTGAAAGGGAATATTGCAAGAGAATCCTGCCTTAAAATATAGAAAAAGAAGTCTCCAGGCATCCTGAGATGACTGTCCTTGGCCACATAACCCAATTATCTTGACGGGCTGACACCGGAAATAGCCCCGACATTGAACGAGAACTCGAAAATCTCATGACGATCCTCCGTACCGCTGATGGGTCTTCTCATGATAATCAAACTGGAGTCATTGATGAACCTACGAACCTTCCTGGAATCCAACAGATTTCACCTCGTGGCCTGGCTGATCATCCTGCCGGGCAACACTGGAATCATCAAGGCGGCCGAACCTACACGCCCAAATTTCCTGGTACTGGTCTCTGACGATCAGCGCCCCGATACCGTTGGAGCACTGGGAAACCCGATCATCCAGACCCCCAATCTGGATCGCCTGGCGAGGTCTGGCATGACATTTACGCAGGCCCTCTGTCCGTTTCCCTTATGTGTTCCCAGCCGAGCCGAAATTCTGACTGGTACGTCAGCACTGGAAAACGGTGTGCCCTTCAAAAAAGGGCGACTCCAGGGCAGGACCGGACGTATGAGTTCCGATCTTGTTCTCTGGGGTGATGCCATGCGCGGCGGTGGATACCACACCTGGTACTGTGGCAAGTGGATGAACGACGGCAGCCCGAAAACTCGCGGCTACGACGAAACAAGCGCTCTCTTTAGCTCGGGAGGTGCCGGCGCAGCGGGAAAGCAGCCACGCTATAACCGCAACGGTCGGCTCATTACGGGTTATCGCGGATGGACATTCAAAACCAACGCTGGCATCCCTGAACTAAAGAAAGGCATTGGGCTGGTCGGTGAAACAAGCCGCTATATCGCCGATGGAGCCATCGCCTTGCTTGAGCGTGAGATCGATCGGCCGTTTTTTCTACACGTGAACTTTACGGCTCCCCACGATCCGCTCGTAATCCCACCAGGCTACAAAGACAAATACAATCCCGCTCGAATACCTCTTCCCAAGAACTTCGCATCGCAACATCCGTTCGATCACGGCAATGCTAAAGGTCGTGACGAACAACTGTTGCCGCTACCACGAACCAAGAACGACGTTCGCGATCAACTGGCAGCCTACTACGCCGTGATCGACGACATGGACACGCAAATCGGCCGGATCCTGCAAAAGCTGAAAGAAACCGGGCGAAACGACAATACTATTATCATCTTCACCAGTGACCACGGGCTGGCAATCGGCAGCCACGGTCTCCTGGGAAAGCAAAACATGTACGAACACACGGTTGGCGTTCCGTTTATTATCGCTGGTAAAGGCATTCCCAAGGGTCGTCGATCTTCTGCCTTTGTCTACCTTCGAGACATGTTTCCTACAACGTGTGAACTTGCCGGCATCACTATCCCGTCAACGGTCACTGCACAGAGTTTCGCACCAATCCTGCGCGGCGAAAAACCCAGCGCATCACGACAAACGGCCTATGCTTACTTCTACGATAGCCAACGTATGATACGCACCGATCGCTGGAAACTGATTTTCTATCCCCAGCTTAAACGATACCAGCTCTTTGACCTCCAGACCGATCCCCATGAGCTGCATGACTTATCCAGCGACACCGCGCATGCCAAGCGTCTGAATCGACTGCGCAGCCAAATGGAACAATGGTTTCGAAGTCGGGGGGATACCGTCTTTTAAACGATAAACAGCGGGTCACATTTTACCCAGGCAATGGCCAATGGCCTCATCCACACAGGCGCAACAAAAACCGACCCTCCACACCAAGGTAGAGGGCCGGTTTGATTCACGACAAAAATTTGGCCGGTTATTTAACCGTACCTGTTCCGTCAGCTTTCAGATCGATGGTGAACGAATTTTCACCTTCCTTGACTTCCAACACCAATGGAGTCGTCGATGAATTATTGAACTTCTCATTGATCTGGGTTTTGGACTGCATCCCTTCCGTTGGATCCGCACCACCTTCTTCCATCTGTTCTACCATCTCCAGTTCCATAGCTTCATCGGCATCCGGATCAGAAGTTTCAGGAGCGGCTGTTTTCTCGAACTTGCCAACCAGTACCTTATACTTGCCGGCAGGAGCACCCATCTTTTTTTCTTCCGCATAAACGGCTTCAATGTTGAAAGTGCCGTCAGCTGCCGAGTCACAGGCGTAAACTCGTGATGCACCGGCATTGGTAGCCTCAAGACGGATCCGGGCATCTGCCAACGGTTTGCCATCGTAGGTAATCTTGCCTGTTACCGGGTTTACATCCTCACTATCGGCACCACACCCAAGCGAGGAAACCATTAACGCCACTGCACCTAACCATAAAAACTTATTACGCATCGAATTCTCTCTTTCGTAAACTACGGCAAGCTGGATTCCGTGACTTCCTGAGAACCAACCACCTAAAGTAACTATCCTAGCTTTAGACCTGCTGTCTAGAACCATTCCACTACAACCTGCCAATCACAACCCTTGAAATCCTAGCTGCCCAGACAATCAATCCAACCCTTTACCTGGACCAAACTAATCGTCTCACCAAGGTCTGCGTGGCACCTATTTTAACAAATCAATTCTGCCCCTTTACCCAACCGACTCGGGCACTGAGGCAAGCAAAATAATCTCAACCCCACTAACAGATTCATCCACTCGCTTTATAATTCCACAAAAATGAATTAAAAGCCGGAATCACTACATGACTTAAATCAGCCAATACAACCTGTTTCACGAGATAAGACCAAAACCAGCAGCGGGAGAGAACCACAGAACGTGCTAAAACGTCCACTCCGGGAACCCGACCTCATCTAGCTGGAAATCTCAATATAACCCCTTTGCAACCAAAAGAACAACCACTTTAGCCCAACGGCCATGTGGAAAAACACAGCTAGTCTATGAAAAAGATGAGAAATCATGACGTTTGTAACGGCAAACGACCATTCAGCGATGTGCAATCGGCTTTTTGTAGCCAACGCCCCCAGAACCACAGGTGAATCCCGGGATTGCAATATGGTCTATAAGCCCGCCGAATACAAAAGTTTCCGTCACGAACCACTCAAGATGCCAGGATCTCAGCAATAGGTTCGCTTCCCTCGGTAACCAGACGAACCGGACGACCATCGGTCGTCCTCAATTCTTGGCCAGGATCAATCCCCAGCAAGGTATAAATCGTTGCCGCTAGTTCCGCAGGAGTGATGGGACGATCTCTTGGACTTTCCCCCACCGCATCACTGGACCCGACGATCGCACCTCCACGAATGCCGGCACCAGCCAGGGCAAGGCTAAACACACGCGGCCAATGATCACGACCACCGGCTGTATTCAATTTCGGTGTCCGGCCGAACTCACCCATCACCACGACAAGCGTTTCATCCAGCAAGCCACGTTCGGTCAAGTCATCCAGCAAGGCACTAACGGCCATGTCCAACGACGGAATCAAGCCAACTGGTTTCTTAGCACCGGTATAACCTTCTTTTAAACGTGTGTAGAGATTGGTGTGCGTATCCCAACCATGATGATTAACGGTCACAAAGGAAACACCACGCTCCACCAGTCGCCGAGCCAGCAGACAGCTTTGACCGACCGTCCGACTTCCATAGCGTTCCCTTACTCGACGAGGTTCCTGCGCCAGGTCAAAGGCCTGCTTGGCCTGGGAAGAAGTAATCAGCCGGTAGGCCTGTTCGAATTCGGGATCGTTACTGCCAGCACCTCGATCCTCCACGAGTCCGCTGAAACGATCTAAATCCTGGAGGTATGACTGCCTCCGCCTCATGCGATTCGCCGTGATACCCGCATAAAACTCGAGATCACGTACACGAAAACCAGGCTTGGCAGGATCACTCCCCACGGCAAACGGCCGTATCGCCGGTGGCAGGAAACCATGCCCGCTGATTTTAGAACCGCCCACACGAAAATCGGGGACGGCGATGTGTGCCGGAAGAATTGTCTCCCTGGAATCTCCTAAATAGGCAGCCACCGACCCATGAACCGGATATTCCAACACCGGGGAGGGCCGATGACCGGTCATCAAGTAATGGGTACCAAAATTATGTTCTCCCAGTGGTGAAGTCATGGAACGCACCAGGGCAACTTGCTTCATGCGCTGAGCCAGGCGAGGCAGACACTCGCTTAATACCACACCAGGAATCGCTGTTTGAATCGGCTTCAAAGGACCACGGACTTCCAGGGGCGCCGAGGGTTTCAGGTCAAAAGTTTCCAGGTGACTGGGGCCGCCATCCAGCCAGATCAGTATGCATGACTTGGCTCTTGGAGACCGTGAAGAATCCCGACCGCCGACCGCTGCCTGCAATTGGCCAACCCCCAGGCCAAGCGCCGCCAGCCCTCCAACCTGCAACACATCACGTCGTGACACACCGTCACAACGTCGAGCAAGGTCGCTGGCAGCGTTTTCGTATTTTCCCATGAAATGAATCCCTGGATCGCAATCGTTATCGACAAATCCAAAATACTGCTAGTGATTCGTAACAAACTCTCGACAGGCAAGTAAACTCCAGAACAAGTCCTCGAACCATTGCTGGCGTTCAGCCGCCATGGCAGACTGTTCCCACTGCTGTTTCCAGTGTTCCTCTTCCAGGTTCGTTGGATCACGACTGAAACAAACAAGATACAACCGTGCCACGATCTCTTGCCGAGACAACCTGGATTTCAGCAACTGGTTCAGGTAACCTTGCTCATGACGGATCTTCCCGTTGATCAACTCGCCATTCACGAGGTGCAACTTCCTGGTCAAACCTCCTGTCGCCGCTGTCGGCGTCCCCTCTTCGCAACTTTCTTCCCGCGAGCACCGTCCCAGGATATCGAGTTCTCGAGAAGGAAGTCGAGAATCAAACAGCGTGATCGCTCGCGTTCCCAATGGAAAATCTGCATAACGCTGAGGAACTCCCGTCACATCAACCAGGGCATCCATCAAGACTTCGGGTTCAAGGGGACGCACCAGGGCATGGGAATAAAAACGGTCATCTGTCCGGTTCGCTGGCAGGGCGCGGGCGCTGCGTGCATAAGCCTCGCTGCTGACGATGGTACGAACCATGTAACGCCACGAATAACCATGCTGACGAAATTCAGCTCCCAGGGCATCCAACAAGGCAGGATGCGTAGCAGGATTGGTAGATCGCATATCATTGACCGGTTCCACCAGCCCTCGACCCATGAGTTTCTTCCACAAACGATTCACCATCGATCGTGCAAAATAGGGATTCTCCGGGGCAACCAACCAGTCTGCGAATGCCTCCCGTCCGGCCTGGACGGTTGGTAAAAAACGCGCTCCCGGAATCCGTGGCCTGGCAGCCTCGCCTGTCCTCGGATGGGTCACCTCTGCCCCTGCCTGGAACGAAACCATCCGCCCCACCTGGAGCGGAGCAATAATCGCTGCCAGGCCGTGGTAATCATCCTGGGTCCAACGATCCAGCGGATGATCATGGCAATTTGCACATCGAAGGCGAATCCCCATGAATAAATCGCTTACCAATTCCGCACGTGCACGTGGATCTCCGGCCGCCCGAAAAAAGTTCGCCGGGCCGCTCTGATGAGAATCACCGGTAGCCGTTAACATCTCTCGAACCATCTCTGCATAGGACGTCTCATCCTGGATCCGGCGATGCAGCCACTCATGGTACTTCTTGGCTCCGATACTATCCTTCGGCTGGGAACGAATTCTCAACAACTTGGCAAAATACAATGTCCAGTAATCGGTAGCCTGTGGCGACTTGAGCAACTGGTCGATTAGTAAGCCACGTTTCACCGGACTCTTATCTGCCAGGTAACTGCGGGCTTGCTCCTGTGTCGGCAAACGGCCTGTCAAATCAAGGTACAACCTTCTCACGAACGTCGCATCGGCAGCGGGGGGGGAAACCGGTAACCGCAGTTGCTCCAGCATCGCATGTACATGCTGATCAATAAAACTCTCGCCTCTAGCAGACGCCGATGGAACCAACGCCTCCGAAAGGGGAACTGTAAATTGGACCGGTACCACGCGATCCAGGTACCGCGCGACTACGACATGACGCCCGCGCCGCAACAACGTGGCTCGCGATGTCTCCGCATCAATCTGTACAGCCGATGCATCCTCCGGAGAAAAGACAGTCCAACCGGTAACATCAACCTGCTGACCATCCGCAAACGCCGCCCAGGCACGCATCTTCACCTGTTCACCAGTTTTACTGGCCAGGTAATTTGAAGGCTGCACGTGAAACCGAACCAGTTGCCGGGGAGAACCGCGGGCAGCACCCTGCTCAATCCAGTGCAACAAACGCTTGGCTGCTGCCTGCTCCGGGTCCAGGCGGTAACCACCGCCATGATCAAGTAAACCGGTCGGTTTCAATAACAACAGGCTAGCCGCGGGATTTGACAGGTTAATCCGACGACCACCTCGGTGCCGGACAATCTCCCTGTAGTCCGCCTCCGGGTTACTTCCGTAGAGTGAAAGATGAAAACCACCTCGACCCGCTGCCGCCCCATGACAGGCTCCCGCATTGCACCCAGCCTTCGTCAAAACAGGCGCTACCTGGGTGTCAAAATGAAGGGTCTCCGTTGGGGCAGCCCCCATGAGTACTGCCAGGTAAATGGTGTAACAATTCAACAATCACTCACTCCATGAAACCTTCGCCCAACTCGCCACGAATCTCGAACATCATCAACAAGCCTCCGTGCACCACAATCACGCTGCGACTGCGAACGGCGACCTAGCGATCTGATGGCAACTCACGCTTGCCAGTTCGACTGGATTTTCCTGGTTCTCCCGATGGTTTCTTGATCGGTTCCGGAAACTGCGCAGCCCATTTCTTCAGGTAACGCTGAGCAGTCTCGGTACCGTAGTTTTCCAGCTTGCCTGCTGTTATAATCCGTCGAGCAGCACGCCCTGCCTGTTGACCAAACTCCGGATGTTTCACGAAGTATTGTTCTGCCGCCTGGGCAGCACGTTTCACTTCCTCGACGGAAGCCCCTTTGCGAATAACCGGCCCCAGAAGCGAACGCAAATTAATCGTCGATTTCGGCGACCCCGCCGCGGGACGGGCTTCCGGTTTCTTGGCAACCGGACGCCTTGGACTCAGGTCTGCCAACGTGGGCACCTTACCTCCAACGACTTTCGCCACCGGCTTGAGAATTTTCACCATGTCCGCCTGCAAACTGGGTGAAATCAAGGCAACGTTACTGACGACCTTGTGGTCCTTGGCAAAGACGATAGTCAACGTGACCTTCCGATTCAACCCATAGGATCCGGGGCCCTCCTTACCGTCCAGGGAAATCGTCACGGGAACTTTCTTAGGCAATGCACGCTGAGCGCGTTTAAGCCGGCCTTCCAATGCAGTCAGGTCATCACCCAGGAAAATCAAGCTGCCATAGAGCTCTTTCGGATGCTGCTCCGCATAACGCATCAACGCCTGCGTGAGGCTGTTTCCAGGACGTGTTAACTGGTGCACAAAAACCAATAACGTCGGTCGCGTGCCAGCTTCCTTGAGCGGGTTGAATTCCTTGCCTGCCAATTCACCAAACAGACCTCGCACCTTGAAGTCTGCCAGTTTCTCGCCAGGTTGCGGTCCTGAAAATACCGGCAGATCCTCTCCCTGGCTGATTCCTGAAGAAATACAGAGCGCAATGGACAGGCAACAAGCCTGTACTTTGCAGAACCATGTTTGCGTGGTCATCAAAGCAACTCCTCGTAAAGCCGAAATTGGGTTAGTCAGCAAGAACGTTAACGATTACTCCCCTGCATCTTACCAACAAACGCCCGCACTGAAAGTTCCGCTCTCGGGCTGAGAAAATACTGTAAAACCCTCGAAAACAAGCTCTTGACATGATTCACTCAATCCTAGGTTGCACTGTTTTTGGATTTTCATCGTTTTTTTTCTGCCCCAGGACCAAACGTGTCACACACCCCTCGATACTCATTAACAAGAGACAAGGGCAAGGCATCCAAACCTTCCCCTTACGAAACGATCGAGAATTTCCCGTCACCCCTTGGAGGAGAACAATCATGGCCAAGTATTACATCGAATCTGGACAACTCAAGCGAATCATTGAAGCCAGTGGTCCCATTTCAGCAGCTGCCATTGCGCTGGAAAGTGCTCGCGAGCAGGATCTCAAATTGGCCCGGGTACTAACCATTAACGAACGCGGTTTTGTCCGTGAACGACCCCATACCGAGCGATATACGAGTGACCTGGTCCTGGAAACAGGCACCTTACTCACCCTGCTCTGGGAGCAGGCACTTGAATAACTGGCTCCTAAAACCTGACGGTTTGCAAGCTGCGACCGACTTCGAAGTCCGCATGATTTCAGTATACTAAACCAATCGATGATTTATTTCATTCACGATGAAAATGACTGTCATGCCTTGTTCCTGTCTGTCACAGCTTGCAAACGAGCCTTTAATGAACTGCTGGGAACGAAGAATACCGTTCGCTGAATCCCAATAAGAGCATCTTTCCATGACTGACCAACCTCTCCGATTACTGGTACTTGGCGCACATCCGGATGACGCGGAGTTCCATGCAGGCGGCTTGGCGACAATCTATGCACAGCGCGGGCACGTGGTGAAAATGGTCTCCGTCACCAACGGGGCAGCTGGACACCACCAACTGCCGGCTGTCGAACTAGCTCAACGCAGGAGTAAGGAAGCGGAAGCAGCGGGCAATGTCATCGGAGCTCGTTATGATGTCTGGGGTTTTCCCGATGGCCAACTGCAACCGACGCTGGAAGTTCGGGAAGCCATCATCCGCGAGATTCGTACCTTCGGACCCGATCTTGTCGTGACCCATCGAACCTGTGACTACCATCCGGATCATCGTGCCGTCGGACAGGCAGTGCAGGATGCATCCTACCTCGTAACCGTTCCACTGGTCGTTCCCGAAGTACCGATCCTGGGCAAGGATCCTGTTGTCGCCTATATGACGGACCCTTTTACTAAGCCGACTGCCCTGGAAGCTCATGCCGTTATCGATATCGACCCTTACCTGGACACCATCGTCCAGATGTTATCCCAGCACGTTTCCCAGGTATTCGAATTCCTTCCCTATAACAAGGGAAGCTTTGATTCGGTACCCACGGATCCCGAGGCACGTATGCCATGGCTCCAGGAAACGTTTCAACAGTACATTGCGTGGCGCAGTGACAAACATCGCGCAGCGTTGATTGCTGCTTACGGAGAAACACGTGGCAACCAGGTTCGCTGCATGGAAGCGTACGAGATCAGTGAATATGCCAGTTCCCTGGACGAGGAACAAAAAAACCAACTGTTCCCAACATAGAGTAATGAGAATCAGGCCAGGCCTAGCGATCCTGGGCCGGCGGTAGGTGCCGCACTACGAACAGCACTTCACACTGCATCGTCGCACCGCTATCTCCAGGAACCAGAGCGGGTTGCCCGGGTTTCGGAATCACTGGCGCCTTGTCTGGCAAGGGAACCGGATCTACTTTCAGCACGGCGGTGGTTCCCAGGGGACGCGCAATACGACTAAGCAAGACAAGGTCGGTTAGTAAGCGACCGGCACGGGCCTTGAAAACCCTGGCGGCCTGTTTCTTATCTTTTCCGGATTGATTCCACTGGCTCGCCACGGTCTCATTCAGGGACTTGAACGTCTGTAACTCATGGGGCAACAGGGCAAGATTAAAGCGATGCCCAGTAATTTCCCTGGGAAAATCACTCAGCGCTGCCGTGGTGTCATCTACCTGTTGGCCATTACAAACCACGTAAATCAGATCCACATCCATGTAGTTATCATTCTTATTGTCCCGCTTGCTCACCACGCCCTTCAAGTATCGACTCTTGAGAATGGATTGTTCCAGCGGACGATCCACCTCAATGGCACGGTCATAGACAATGCCATGGTTCATAAGAACCTGGTCTAGGGTGCGATTTTTGACGCCCTCCGGCGTAACCGCTACCTCAATCACAAATAACAATCGATTACCAACCAGTTGCTCCAACCCAGGCACTTTCGGCAATGGACGTGACACCACGGGATTGTCCGTTCCGGGCACCGAATTGGTTTCAGTGGGTGTTGTGGCGGGTTCTTCCACGGCACCCGGTGTCCCGGCTACTTTCTCCACGCTTCCCGGATTGACCGTGTCCTGGGGATCCTGGGACACTTTCGAACCTGGCAACACCTCGGACGGATTATTTGCAATTGCGGGATCCTGCTGGCCGGTAACGGAATTGGAATCCGCAACTTCACTGGGCGGGGTACCAACCGGATCATTCTGACTGGCCAGGTCGCCCATGGGCCCTGGAACCAATAATCGAACGACCAGGATCAGGGCAGCCGCAGTGGTCAAAGCCAAGACCAATCCTTGCCATCGTTCACGTACCCACGATGGTGTCCTTCCCGCGTTGACCGGTTCCTGCACGTTAGCACGATCGACACGCTCTGATTCCGGTACGGGTTGTTGACGGGCCGCTGTCTCGACCACACTCCGCACAAACCCTTCTCCCAGCTGGTGTTTTGGCAACTGCTGCATATCCGTCCGCAACAGTTTTAAGTCATCCAATGTCTCACGATGAACAGCGCTATCATTTAACCATTGCTCCACCAGCGCACGCTCCTGGATGGTCACCTCACCATCCAGGTAGGCGCTCAACAATGTTTCGTTGACTGTTTCGTGAAAATTCATGGTTTGATTCGACCAGAAAGAATTCCCCGGAAAACCAGGGATCAGGCTCTCGATAATATCTCTATAAGAATCGGCATTTTGACACGCGATTCATTGCCTTTGAATTTGATAACCCCGTATCCGAAATGATTTATGGCATTTTATTTCAAATGCTTAAACGGGAGCATTCCCGCATGGCTGCACACTTCACATGACCTTAATATTGGTGCAGCTTTGAAAAGAAGTCAAACTTTTTGCGCGATTCCCGGCCGGATCACATAATTCCATAGAAAAATCTGGAAAACCAGTGTTCCCAGGCCCCTGCAGGACTCGTGTAGCCCTGTTAATCGAACAGTGTTTCCCGCACGGTGCGCCTCGAAAGCACGGTTGCAGGCCCCCTGCTACCCACCTGCCAACCCGACACTTATGTCCACGCATTAAAAATGGATTTAACCGGTTATGGATAAAATTACTCGACGACCGGGCACAAAAACACAATAATCAGACAATCATGGAACGGTACCCGCCTTTCGGAAAAGGAATGCCCGGTGTGATGATTATGATGCGCCCATCTCGACTGGCTTCCACCTGGCTGCAGACTCTTCTGCTGGTGCTCTTGCTTCTCAATACCCGGCAGTCCTTGCAGGGTGCAGATCTAAGTGAAGGTCGCAAGTTATACCACAGCGGTGCCTACTGGGAATGCATCGAAACTGCGACGTCAGCCATTGAGCAAACACCCTGGATCGAGTCTTGGTGGAAATTGAAAATCGACTCCCAGAGGGCGGTCGGCCAGTACTCCGGGGCGCTGCTGACTGTAGAAAACGGTCTGAAGCGTTTTACGACAAGTATCCAGTTGCGTTGGCTCGGTTATGAAATCTACCAACGCAACGGCTTACCCCAGAAGGCCATGGAAATGCTTGCCGCCATCGAGCAGTTAGCCAATCAGGCTCCCTGGCGTTACTCCGATGCCACGAACCGCGTAATCCTGGGTCGTTTCTTTCTGCTCAGTGGGGCGGATCCTCGCCAAGTACTGGAACTGGCCTACGATCGAGCCAAGAAAGACCAACCGCAGCTCGTGGACAGCTGGATTGCCTCGGGAGAACTGGCACTTGATAAACAAGACTTCCCACTGGCAGCCAAGGCCTTTGAAGCCGCTTTGAAACTGGTCGAAGACGATCCCCATATTTACTACCTGATGGCACGCGCCCTGGCTTCGTCCGATCCCGAACGTGCTACCCAGTCGCTCGAGCAAGCACTCAAGCTCAATCCCCTCCATGTTCCCAGCCACATTCTCAAGGTGGATCATTTCATTGATTCCGAACAATATGAACAGGC
>Ga0163108_10000380_pt1 | contig 32958 bp, 20 predicted proteins | sample Fk1155metaG_FD_109644 | JGI IMG/M metagenome (GOLD analysis project Ga0163108, IMG submission 109644) | Marine microbial communities from the Central Pacific Ocean - Fk160115 155m metaG | ecosystem: Environmental > Aquatic > Marine > Oceanic > Photic zone | place: The Central Pacific Ocean...
ATTATTAGATTCAGCCGCTTCCTTGTCCTGAGTCGTTCGGTTCGGATCCTCCTCCAGTAAAGCTTCCTCAATCTCAGGCAAAACAGGTTCAGAGAGCTCAGCGATGAGACTCGATTCATTCACTTTCTGAGCCATCGAATCTTCTTGTATCTCGGCCTGTGAAGTCTGGATTTCAATGTCCAGAGACTCCTGAAATTGTGATTCCGCCTCAGGTATATTCTCAACTAATTCCTGTGGCTTTAGTTCCGGGATATTGAAATCACTCTCGGCTTTCTCGATTGATATTTGAGTACTAGGATCAGATATCTCTGCCTCTTCAGGAGCACTTTCCATAGCCAATTCCTCCTGCGAAAGAGCATCTAAACTAATAGCAATCTCACTCGATAGATTTTCGCTCTGCTGTTCAAATTCCTGAGTAATAAACCAGGCAGTGGCCAGCAATAAAAGCAGCAAATGCAAGGCCATCGATGCAGCTATGCACTTATGTAATAGGCTCGTAATGTCCTGCCACGTTTCTAATAGATAGATAAGAGCAAGGAGCGCTAGCAGTGCCGCGATTAACCACCACTTTAATTTTCCTAAAGCATTTTTATATTCTTCCCATCGGCTAGAATCTCGATAGCCAAATACTTCACGCGTAGTTGACTTATATAAGCGATAATCACTTTCTTCATCAGCCTCAGAAGAACCATAATCTGTACTAAAGAGCAGATCAAATCCATCCATTCGGACTGCCGGATCCGTAACATTATCTTCTTTAATATAAAGGTCCACACGTTCGGGGGATTGAACTTCATCGCCAATTACGCGACTCATATAAACACCAAAAACTGAATCATCTTCACGGTCCGAAGAAAGAAATACATGAGACCCTTTCTTAGTGAGTGCTGCCTGCACATCATTGGATCGAGAATTGAGATCATTGACCGGAACAGAATCAGTGAACTGGAGCATAGCCGGTTCTGGCGCTTTGACGGAACCTTGTTCACGTACGGCAGCATAAATGTCCTGGTCTTCGGTTCCGTTCCGATCAGATGAAAAATATAATACCGAATCATCGGATGAAGGAGCGGGTCCCGTTTCATTATCTGGTCCATTAATGCTTGAGCTAAGACCCTTTACGGTGGCCCATTGGGTCCCATTCCAGAGAGCCGCATAAATGTCATAACCTCCCTGCCCACCTTTCCGGTCAGAGCTAAAATATAAATAATTACCAGAAGCCGAAAATGCAGGGCCTCTCTCATTAGAATCTGTATTAATATTTGTAATAGGTTCAGGCACCGACCAGACCCTACCGTCCCAAGATGAAATGAAAATATCAGAGCCTTTCTCTCGTTCGAGGACCAGGGCCATTTGCCTACCATCCGCAGAAAATGCAGCTTCAAAATTTCCGGACGGACCCTCCTTAAATTTTTCCTTTTCTTCTCCTTTTGGCAAAATGGTCGGAGAAGGAGGTTCCCACAAAACAGAACGGGCTTTGTTTTCCTGAGCACCTATCCGGATATCCTCCCCATCAGTGTAGTAGGCCCAGACTTCTCTGCGCGCCTTACCACCAAGGTTCCACAGAATAATCAACGCAACCAACAATGCTATTGCCGGACCCAACCATCGCTTGACATCTGACCACTTCAAACCCTTAACAGCCCGTAAGATAGAGCGCCAAGAACAACGCGGTATCCGCATTGCCGAGATGAGTTTAGCAAGCCTTTTATAATAGCTCATTTTGAGCTTTCTCAGAGTCTATTCTGACTCAATTTTTTCTAGATAATTTTGAGCAAGGCTAATGGCCTCCTCGTCCTTGTATCGGTTCAATACTTCCTTGAACCGTTCGATCGCCTGATCAGTTTTCTTCTGTTCCAAAAGAATGCGACCCACGCCCAGTACTGACTTCGCCTGCCAATTAGGGTACTGTGGATAATTGATCTCAAGGTTCACAAATTCGACGAGAGCTTCCTCATATTTCTTTAAATTCATATAACAAAGCCCAACCTGATAACGGGAGCGAACAGTCCACAAATCCACGTTATCAGAAGAAACTAATGCCTTGTAAAGAGGAATTGCATCAGCAGAGTTCCCGCTAAGGTCAGTTGCATATGCTAGTCCGAAAGAAGCATTTCTTCTCCAGCGACTCTCCTTAAAACGCTCAAGGAAACCCGCATATGTGATTTTTGCTTCGCTATGTTTTCCTGTAGCAGATTGAGTTTCACCAAGCCGCATCATGACTGATTCCGAAAGCGCATCCGGACTCCCTTCGACTCCAGAGGCAGCAGTAAAATGTATACTCGCAGGTTCCATCTCACCAAGCTTTAGCCGACACTCACCAGCATTAAACAAGATACGATCCAATAACTTTGATTCAGGATAATCCTTGAGCATCTCTTCGAATTGGACTGCAGCAATTTTATAATCAGCCGCCTTGAGATGAGCGCTTGCTAATTGGTATCGGATATCAGCACGTAGCTTCTCATCCTTCACACCTTCAAGGGCCTCGGTTAACTGATCGATGACCTCCTCAATATTACCTCCTTTTAAATTCATCTCTGCCAATTCACTCTGGACTTTAGCTACGAGTGAACTTTTAGGGTGTTCCTTTAAGAGTGTCTGATAAAGTTCAACCGCCTCCTCAATCTTTTCGGAACTTCGATTACACCAAGCCAATTCATAAAGAGCCCGGTCAGTAAAATCAGAACTGGGATAATTTTCAATCAATGAGCTAAACTGCACTGCAGCTGAATCCCACTGACTCTGCCTAGCAAGAGAAATTCCAGCATAATAAATGACTCTGGCAAGCTTGGCATGTTTTGGATAATTTTCGATTACATCCAATAAATGCTTACTCGAAGACTTGAAATCTCCGACATTGACCAAAGACACACCTTGTTGCAATGCAGCATCAGAAGCCAGCGGATGCTGTGAATCAAGGTCCAAAACCTTTGCAAAATTTGCGGCTGCAGACTCATGTTTAGCTTCAGAGGAATCGACCCAACCAAGATAATACATAACTCTGGGCCGCTGATCTTCAGCTCCATCTGAAAACGGCTTCAACATTTTCTTGTCCTCCTCAAGGAACCCTTCTAACGCAGTGCGAGCAGCTTTATAATCGCCTGACTCAAAACCAATGCGACCCTGTTCCGCTAAGGCTAATGGAAGGTGAGGTGTGGATCCAGGATAAGTATCGACGAGAACCTTAAGTTTCGACAAAGACTGCGCGTCATCTCCCTGACGAGAATGAGCCACTGCTAACTGCATCAGGGCAGTGTCCAGATTTTCAATCGCAGTTAACTTACCTTCTGAAATATTCGTAGCTGAAAATTTTTCCAAATGAGCGATGGCTTCTTCCCATTGCTCTAAACGGAAAGAACAGTCTCCCATGATAAAATCTAACTGAGCAAAAAGTGGTCCTTTCAGCTCTTGAAGGGGGTTGTCTTTAAATTGTTTCTGAAGAGATGCTAAATCTTTTAGGCACTCTTCCCACTGGCCCTCACCATGATTAATCTGTACGATTCGGAACTGAGCAATTAATTTGTTCGGATGCTGAGGGAAATCACTAAGGAAATCTGCATATACAGACCCTGCTTCTTCGATTTTCTTTAGTAAAAATAAATTTTCCGCTTTTGAAAAAAGAGCAATTCCTTTCAGGGGATGTTCAGGAAATGAGGAAATAAATTCATCAATAGAGCTGAGACTATTCTCATAATCGGCAAGATTCTGTTGGCACACAGATTTCTGGACCAATAGTTCTGCCAGTTGCGAGAATTTTTCATCTTTTTGAACTTCGCCAAGCAGAGCAAGCGCTGACTTCCAGTCAGGTGCTTTTCTACCCATCAACGCATTCGCATAATCGAAACGAAGATCGGTGATGATTTCTGATTCTGCAAAACGATCAGCCGCATCCTCCAGAATCTCTGACGCCTTATCATAATCCTTACCGTTACGGGCAAAGACTCGTGCATTCCATAGACTTGCTCTCGCTGCTATTGATCCTTCTCCTGCACTCAAAGAAGCGAAGGCAGTTCCTGCCTCTTCAAAGTTTTTTTCTTCGAGGTGCGCTCTTGCAATATAAAAGGTAGCTTCTCCTATGTGCTTACCTTCAGGCGCATCTTTGATGTATTTCCCAAGATCCTCAATGCTATCCGAATACTTCTTTAAAGTGAACCGAGTGATACCCAACCTGTAATGGCATTCTGTAGATTCGGGAGGCCTGAGACTTGGCAGTGCAGCTAAGAAAGACTGCTCTGCTTTGCCATACTCCTTGAGTAAATTATAGCACTCTCCAAGAATATAATTTGCCCTCGTTGACCATAGTTTATTTGCCTCCAATGCGGCAATTCCAACCAATGACTGAACGGCCTCCTGAGGTTTTTTGAGTTGATATTTAGCATAGCCCTGCTGATAGAGGACCCGAGCAAGACCTTCAGGTCCTGGCTTAGAAGTAATAAGACCGACAGCCCACTTTTCCACATCAAGCCATTTCTTCTCGCTGAAGCTAACATCACAGATTGCAGCCAATGCAGCTCCACGATAAGATTTATCCGTTAGCCCTTTAATTTCGGCAAGAAACAATGCCTTTGCATCGACCCGCTTTCCTGAAATCATCAGACACTGACCATGAAGCATGACGAGCCGCTCTCGGCTCACTTTAGGATCAAGTTTCTCTTTCTTTAGAAGTGCATCGAGACGAGGCATTGCCTTTTCATACTGCTTAAGAGCATAAAGGCTAAGGGCAAGTCCCTGCCCAGCAAGGTCAGCCTTGGAGTGGGCAGGATTTTTCTCAAGGAAAGCCTCAAATTGACTCACAGCCACTGGATAAAGTTTTCTATTAAAAGCAGCATTTGCCACATAGTATTGGTCAAGGGCAGGATCTTTCTTGGGCGTGGATTCTTTTTTGGGAACCGGCACCCCCTTTGGTTCTTGCGCAACGGCAAATGGAACGATCAAAGAAAGATAAAAAATGAAACTAAATGGAAAAAACCGGAAAAGGCTAATCATGGTTCTGATCATAAAAATAAAATTAAAATAAATAACTGAATCTCTTAATAACTACTCAAAATTCATATTTATTACACTATAGGGTGCTAGAAGTCTAAGCATTGGGCAAACTTAAAAAATCACCTTTTATTCACTCTTCTGATTATTAAACAATTTTAGAGTTCTCGCTGTTAATATGATGTTCATTCTCACAATTTTCGACTGAATCCATAGGCATATTAAAGTGAAATAATATAAGCCTCAGTAGCGGCGATAATTTTAAAGAAATCAAGGCTTGGCTAAGAATAAAATGGAAACAATAATCCAGTATTGATCAAGAAGCGTTATATGCTAATTCCCAATTCAATTCGGTGCCTCACGCAAAATCATTTTTGCTGCTTACTCTTAGCCACAGGAATAATTTTGGTGACCGAATCACAGGCCGCTGAAAAAATTGAGTTTAATCGCGATGTGAGGCCCATCCTCGCAGATAATTGTTGGTCCTGCCATGGACCAGATGCGGGTAATCGCAAGGCAAAGTTACGTCTCGATATGAGAGAAAGCGCAATCAAAGAGGTCATTGTACCTGGCAAGGCGAGTCAGAGCCCACTCGCTCAACGGATCCTGTCAGAAGATGATGATGAAATAATGCCACCAACAGATCATCGAAAAAAATTAACCGAACCTGAAAAAAAAATCTTGGTGGACTGGATCAATCAGGGTGCAAGGTGGCAAGATCACTGGGCATGGATAAGACCTGTTAGGAAGAACGACATCCCTGCAGAGAAGGCCATTGACTGGTTTCTTTTAAGGGAACTGAAAAAGAGAAATCTTACATTCTCAGAAGCAGCGCCTGCTCACACTATCATTCGTCGACTAAGTTTTGATTTGCGGGGCCTACCACCAACAATAGAAGAAGTTAAAGAATTTCAAAAAAACGACATAGAAGAATCCGTAAAGAAAGCTGCAAAATCATTCCTTTCCTCTCCTTCGTTTGGAGAACGGATGGCCGTTCATTGGTTAGACCTGGCCCGTTATGCTGATACCAACGGTTATCATGCCGACAACGAATGGAGTGTTTCTCCTTATAGAGACTATGTCATCAATGCATTCAATGGCAATATGCCCTTCGATCAATTTACTTTAGAACAAATTGCAGGGGATCTGATACCAAATGCATCTACAGAGCAAAAAGTTGCTGCCGGATATAACCGGCTCAACATGAAGAGTACAGAATTTGGAATTCAGGACAAAGAGTACCTGACCAAGTATTCTGCTGACCGAGTCAGGACCACGGCGACTACTTGGTTAGGAGCAACTCTGGGGTGCGCAGAATGCCATGATCACAAATTCGATCCATTCTCGATTCGTGATTTTTACAGTTTCGCAGCCTTCTTTGCAGACATTAAGGGTGTCGGATATTATCCGGACGCACAAAAAATAGGCTGGGGTGAAACGATCGAAGTGATCGATCAGGAAAATACAATAAAGATTGCCAAACTCGAAAATGCACTCCACTCCATGGGCCCAAGCAACATCCTGAAAGATTCAAGGAAAGAAGGAAATACTTGGCAATACATATTCAATAAACCAGACCCAAAATGGAACTTACCCGGTTATGATGCCAGCAAATGGAAAACCGGTGAAGCAGGATTTGGTTCCCCAGGAACCCCTAATGTCAAAATCCGGACCGAATGGAATTCATCAGACATTTGGATTCGAAAATCCTTTAATCTAAAGGAAGTCCCAAAGAAAATTTTTCTACTAATCCAGCATGACGAAGATGCCACCGTCTCGATTAATGGAAACAATGTAGAAAATCTAAAAGGTTATTCTACCGACTCAGAGGCTTACGCTGTTCACGGCATTGATACCAAACATTTTAAGGTTGGAGAAAATTTTATTGCTATTCATTGCCACCAAACTAGCGGAGGTCAATTCATTGATGCTGGTCTGAGCTCAGATGCTACGAGAAATATTGAAATTGAAAAACAGATAAAAGAACTGCGTCAGAAAAACCGTAAGATGCTTGCAACTGTCTCGGTAAAACCAAGGACAGTTAGGGTGCTTCCCAGAGGAGACTGGATGGATGAGACTGGAGAAATCGTAAGTCCGGCCATTCCACAATTTCTCAGCAAAAAAGAAACAAAGTCCCGCACTGATCTGGCAAACTGGATAACCTCAAATGAGAATCCACTAACGGCACGAGTCTTTGTGAACAGACTATGGAAGATTTTCTTTGGTGCCGGCATTTCCAGAGTCCTTGACGACATTGGGTCTCAGGGAGAATGGCCTTCACATCCTGCACTTCTAGATTGGTTAGCAGTAGAATTCGTGGAGTCCGGTTGGGATGTAAAACACATAGTCAATCTGATAGTGAATTCAAAAGCTTACAGGCAATCATCACTGGAAAATGAACAATTAAAAATTATCGATCCTGAGAATCGGTTAATTGCCAGACAATCCAGATTCAGGATCGAAGCTGAATTTATCCGGGACAATGCTCTGGCAGTCAGTGGATTACTGGTCCAAAAAATCGGCGGTCCTAGTGTCAAACCCTATCAACCCGGTGGATACTGGGAAAATTTGAATTTCCCGAGAAGAACTTACAAAGCTGATTCTGGCGCAGACCAATATCGTAGAGGGATCTATACTCACTGGCAGAGGCAGTTCCTTCATCCGGCCCTCCTCGCATTTGATGCTCCCTCAAGAGAAGAATGCACCGCCAATCGACCCAGATCCAATACACCTTTGGCTGCTCTCGTCTTATTGAATGATCCTACTCAAATTGAAGCGGCTCGAACAATGGCCCAAAAAACAATCACGAACCCTGCCCTAAAGGATGACGAATCAAAGATAAGGTCAATGTTCATGCGTGTCCTTTCCCGCCCAGCATTAGGACCTGAAATAGCGAGCCTTAAGCAATTACTCGAAAAGCACCGCAAAGAATTTTCAAAAGATCCCAAAAGTGCCAATGAGCTGATAAGTATCGGACAACAGCCTACACCAGAAAATATCAACCAACCTGAATTGGCACCGTGGGTATCGGTTGCCCGTGTTCTGCTTAACCTTCATGAAACAATTACCCGAAACTAAAATGGATCCTTCTATTCTCAGGCGAAGCTTTCTTAAAAGGTCCAGCATCGGGTCAGCGGCCCTAATGTCTCTTCTTAAAGATTCATCAGCCGGAATAATCAAACCTAACAAATCAGCTAAATGCAAGAGAGTCATAGTTCTCTGCATGGCCGGAGGACCCTCGCACTTAGAGACCTTTGATTATAAACCGAAATTAAAAGAGCTGGATGGCAAGCCTATGCCCAAATCGTTCACAGAGGGTCAACAAATTGCACAGTTGCAGGGCCAGGCGAATAATCTAAAGGTCCTAGGCCCTCAACATCAATTCGCCAAATATGGCAAGAGCGGGCAGGAAATTTCTGCAGTCCTTCCAAATATTGCCAATAAAATTTCTGATGATATCTGCATCATTAGATCAATGCAGACTGAGCAAATCAATCATGACCCGGCACATACCTTCATGAATACCGGCTCAATTATCTCGGGTCGCCCATCAATGGGCTCATGGATTAATTATGGACTAGGAAGTGAAGGTAAAAATTTACCAGGATTCGTAGTCCTAACCTCGGTCGGAGGAGGACAGTCACAGCCAATCGCAGCTCGTCAATGGCATAGCGGATTCCTACCCAGTCAGTACCAAGGAGTACGATTAAGGTCGAAGGGTGACCCTGTCCTTTATATTAACAATCCAAAAGGTGTAACTTCGAACCGACAAAAGGATGTAATCGACACAATTAAAAATCTAAATGTGATCGGCAATCAGACCCTCAAGGATCCTGAAATCGGTGCGAGAATCAGCCAATATGAAATGGCATTCCGTATGCAGATGAGTGTACCCGAGCTTATTGATTTTTCTGATGAACCAAAGCACATCACGGATCTTTATGGAACAAAAGGTGCTGACGGAACCTTTGCCTCAAATTGTTTATTGGCTCGGCGCCTAGCCGAACGTGGGGTTCGGTTCATTCAACTTTATCATCGTGGCTGGGACCATCACGGAGGCATTAAGGAAGGTGTAGAACATACTGCAAAGCTAGTCGATCAAGCATCTGCAGCACTAGTGCTAGATTTGAAGGAAAGGGGTCTCCTCGAAGACACCTTAGTCGTTTGGGGCGGAGAATTCGGCCGCACTCCTATGGCTCAGGGAAAAGGTAGAGACCACCATATCAAGGCCTTTTCAATGTGGATGGCTGGAGGAGGTATCAAGCCAGGTATTACATACGGAGCCACTGACGAACTTGGATACAGCGCAGAGAAAGATATTGTCAATGTCCATGACTTTCATGCAACCATGCTCAACCTATTAGGTATCGATCATGAAAAGTTTACTTACCGGTATCAGGGACGTGATTTCAGGCTCACCGATGTTCACGGCAAGATATTAAAAACCATTCTAGTATGAAGCTTCTTACCATCACGATCCTGCTGTTAGGAACCTATCTTCTCCATGCAGAAAATCCGGATTTCAACAGTGAGGTCAGGCCAATTCTTGCCAGTAATTGTTTCCAGTGCCATGGCCCAGATGTAAAGGCTCGTAAGGCAAAACTCAGACTGGATCAAAAGGAGGGTGCGACTAGGGACCTTGGTGGATACCGCGCGGTATCCCCGGGCAAACCCACTGATAGCGAACTAATGAATCGCATCCTTTCCGATGATCCTGAGGAAATCATGCCTCCAACCAAAACAAAAAAACACCTAACCCTCGAACAAAAAGAGATCCTACGTAAATGGATTACCTCAGGTGCTGATTATCAAGATCATTGGGCCTTTGTCAGGCCCGAAAAATCAAAGGTTCCAGGAATCGCAAATGCATCGAGAGTTAAAAATGATATCGACCGTTTCGTTCTGGCTCGTTTAAAGCTGGAAGAACTAGAACCTGCCGCCGAAGCAAGCCCCGAAACGTTAATCCGCAGGGTAAGTTTCAGCCTCACTGGCCTACCGCCAACACTCGAAGAAATCGACACATTCCTTGCTGATAAAGCACCAAATGCTTACAACAACATGGTCGACCGCTACCTTAACTCACCGGCATACGGTGAACATATGGCCAGACATTGGCTGGACCTCGCTCGATATGCTGACTCCAACGGATACCAATATGATACTGAGCGGCAGCAGTGGGTGTGGCGTGACTGGGTGATTAATTCCTACAATAGCAATAAGCCGTTCAATGAATTTACCATTGAGCAACTGGCCGGAGATCTCCTGCCACAGGCCAGCGAACATCAACGACTTGCCACGGGCTTCAACCGGAACCACGGCATCACCATCGAGGGGGGAATCATTGACGAGGAATACCGCACTGAGTATGTCATGGACCGGGTAGTAACAACTAGCCAAGTATGGATGGCATTGACCATGGGTTGTGCGCGGTGTCATGACCACAAATTTGATCCCATCTCTCAGAAGGAATTCTATCAGGTTTTCCACTTTTTTAATCAGGTTCCAGAACGCGGCGCTAATGGGTTCGCACCGAAGCAGCGCCTTACTTCCCCGCTCGCAGCCGCCAAGAAGACGGAAAATGAGAGAAATTTATCACAGTTAAAGAAAGAACTCGAAAAACCTCTAAATCTAGATGCTCTTATCGATCAATGGACGTCCCAGATAGCCCTGCAACCCAAAGAAGGATGGGTAATCCTTTCCCCAAAGACCATGAAATCCACGGGAGGCGCCACATTAAGTAAGCTAGCTGACAACAGCATCCTCGCTGGAGGCGCAAATTCACAAAAGGATATTTATGAGATCACTGCTGAAGCGACAGCAGGGAAAATGACCGCGGTCAGGCTCGAAGCCCTAACACACCAAACGCTCCCCGGCAACGGACCCGGACGACACAGCAACTCGAACTTTGTCCTCAGCGAATTTGAATTAACTGCAATCTCCATTAAAAATCCCTCACAAAGCCAAGCAGTCAAATTCGCAAGAGCCATTGCCGACTATTCACAGGCCGGGTATGGAGTCTCTAAGGCCATCGATGGCACCACAGCAAATTCCAACGGCTGGGCAGTTGATGGGCCCACCCGCAAAGCACCAGCAACAGCCATTTTTATTACTGCATTACCCTTCGGTTATGAGGGTGGCTCGTTATTGCGTTTTCGGCTTCGCCATGAAGCCGATTTCGCCGCACATGGCATCGGTCGCCCCAGACTCTCCGTCACTACCGATCCGACAGATGCCCTGCAACTACAGGGCATCCCTGCAGACATCCGTGAAATTGCTACTACCATCAATCAAAAAAGAACAAAATCTCAATCCGATCGCCTTAAGAAATATTTCCTGACGCATCACAACCCTAACAGGAACCTTAAAAAACATATCGCAACGATTGAAAAACAACTGGCGGCCTCTTTCCCCGAAACGATGATAATGCAGGACATGGCAAAACCAAGGGCAACGCACGTGCTTAATCGGGGACAATACAATGAACCTGGGGAAAGAGTATCAGCAGGTGTACCTGCCATTTTTCCGACAATGAGAGCAAACAATTCGAATCGTCTCGGCTTTGCGCAATGGTTAATGGATCCAACCCATCCACTGACCGCCCGAGTCGCAGTTAACAGGTACTGGCAGCAACTCTTCGGTACAGGATTGGTAAAAACAGCTGAGGACTTCGGTATTCAGGGAGAACTACCGTCGCACCCTGAGCTACTCGACTGGCTCGCCCTTGAGTTTATCCGGAGCGGTTGGGATACCAAACATATGTACAGCCTATTACTTAATTCGGCGACTTATCGGCAAACCTCCCATGCCGGAGAGGCTGCCTACCGTAACGATCCGGAAAACAGATTACTTGCCCGTGGTCCACGAATGCGACTAGATGCCGAGGAAATTCGTGATTCCTGTCTTGCCAGTAGCGGCCTACTGGTTAACCAGCTCGGAGGCAAGAGTGTCTATCCCTACCAGCCTAAGGGACTCTGGATGGAACTCAATAACAGGCCCGGTTACTCAAAAGAATACCAACAAGGCAAAGGAAATGACCTTTATCGCCGCAGCATTTACACTTTCTGGAAACGAACGGTTCCTTCTCCAATGCTCAAGACATTTGATGCGCCGGAACGCGAATTCTGCACCACTAGACGATCGCGAACCAACACTCCTCTACAAGCACTAGCGCTGCTCAATGGGCCACAGTTCGTTGAAGCTGCACGGCGTCTAGCAGAACGCATGTTGAGCGAGGGGGGACAAACATTAAACGAGCGTATCACCTATGGGTTCCGTCTTGTGACAGCTCGGGTCCCCGTGCAATCCGAGCTTACATTGCTGCGTTCCTCCTATACGGAAAACCTGAAGCTCTTCGAAACAAACCAATCGACAGCTCATAAACTTCTGAAAGTTGGCGATTCACCTTACAACACTAGGTTGAATATCTCGAAACTGGCAGCGATGACCAGCGTTGCCCGCTTGCTCTTGAACCTCAATGAAACAGTTACAAAAGGATAATCCTCTATGCATGAACTTCTCCTTGAATCCAGTTTAATTCAGAATCGTCGTCAGTTCTTCGGGCAATCCAGTACTGGCATCGGGGTCGCGGCTCTCTCATCACTGCTGAGTGGTGAACTTTGCGCGAAAGAACGGTCCAAAGACGACACCCGCTTCGGCGGCCTCAAGGGTATCCCTCATTTTGCACCTAAAGCCAAGAGAGTCATCTATCTGCTTCAATCTGGAGCCCCATCGCAAGTCGATCTACTCGACTATAAGCCATCCCTCGAGAAACTGCACATGAAGCAACTGCCCAAGGAAATCCGTGATGGTCAGCGCCTAACTGGCATGACGGCAGGACAGAAAAGCTTTCCCGTAATTAAGTCACCATGGAAATTCAGGCAGCACGGCAAGTCCGGAACCTGGCTAAGCGATCTGCTGCCTCACATGGCAAAAGTAGTCGATGATATATGTGTTGTCCGCTCAATGCATACCGAAGCCATTAACCACGATCCCGCTGTCACTTTCTTCCAGTCCGGTCATCAGCAGCCCGGTAGGCCAAGTATCGGAACCTGGCTAAGCTATGGCCTAGGCAGCGAAACTGAAAACTTGCCGTCTTTTGTCGTGCTACTGAGCAAGAACACTTTTCACCAAGCTCAGCCACTCTATGATCGCCTCTGGGGCAGCGGCTTTCTTCCTTCAAAATATCAGGGAGTAAAGTTCCGTAGTGAGGGAGATCCCGTCCTCTATCTAAACGATCCCGCCGGTGGCGGGTCAGAAAGCAGGCGATCAATGCTTGATCGCCTTGCCAAACTCAACCAAATACGCGAAAAAGAAATAGGTGATCCGGAAATTACCACGAGAATTGCGCAATATGAAATGGCCTACCGCATGCAAGCATCGGTACCAGGGCTGGCAGATATTTCAGACGAGCCGGAAAGTACTTTCAAACTCTATGGGGAAGAGGCAAAAGAGCCTGGCTCCCATGCTGCCAATTGCCTATTAGCACGACGACTAGCTGAACGGGGTGTAAGATTTATCCAATTATTCCACCGTGGCTGGGATCATCACAGCAACGTTCAGCGCTACTTGCCTACCATTGCTCGGGAAACCGATCAGGGATCAGCAGCCCTAATTGCAGATCTAAAAAGACGGGACATGCTCGACGAGACACTCGTCATCTGGGGCGGTGAGTTTGGCCGCACTGTTTATGCTCAGGGCAATCCCAATTCCTTTGGCCGTGATCACCACCCAAGGTGTTTTTCCATTTGGATGGCCGGCGGCGGTATCAAACCAGGCATCACTTATGGGAAAACCGATGATTATTGTTACAATGTAGAAGCGGATCCAGTGCACGTGCATGACTTTCACGCCACTATATTGCACTGCCTTGGAATTGATCACGAGCGGCTCACCTACCGATTCCAGGGACGCGACTACCGCCTTACCGATGTCCACGGCAAGGTCGTCCGTGGAATCCTTTCTTGATACCCTTTACGGGCGCATCTTCTTCTTCCAATCAGCAGGCTTTTCAGCAACATCCGTATTATCGTCGTAATATTTACGTATCGCAACGAGTTGCTTTTTCATGTCCTCTTGTAATTTTTCTTTACCAGTTTTTCCGTAAATGTTCTGCAACTCATCAGGGTCTTCTTGAAGGTCATACATTTCCCACTCATTGCCGAACTGATAAAAATGCATCAATTTATATCTCTCGGTCCGTATGCCATAATGGCGTGGAATCATGTGCACACTCGGAAACTCATAGTAATGATAATAAATGCTCTTTCTCCAGTTCTCAGCTCTTCCATTCTTTAAGATTGGAACTAAGGACATTCCCTGCATATTTTGAGGTGTCTTTGCCTCAGCTATTTCAAGAAAGGTCTCAGCATAGTCAAGATTCTGAACCATCTGAGTTGCCCTAGAGCCTGGCTCCGTGACCCCAGTCCATTTAACAATGAGCGGCATCTTAAGTGATTCCTCATACATCCAACGCTTGTCATACCAGCCATGATCACCAATATAGAATCCCTGATCTGAAGAATAAATTACGACCGTATTCTTATCCAATTTTAACTCTTTAAGGACATCCTGGATTTTACCAACACTATCATCTACTCCACGAACGCATCGCAGATAATTCTTTGCATATCGCTGAAACTTCCAACGGACAAGGTCCTTCCCGGAAAGCTTGGATTCATGGAATTTTTTATCCAGAGGGGCATAATATTCTCTCCATGACTTGATCTGCTCTTTGCTCATTCGCTTCATGTTCCACCAAGCCGATCTGTCTTGCCGCTTTTGTGAAGGGGTCCCTTTATAGTCAGCTGTCAGGTCAACGAACAAATCATAGTTAATATCCATGTGCCGATCGATCTCAAGTTCCTGGTGCCTTGCAGGAGGTGCATTGTCCTCCCACTTATCAAAGAGTGTCTTCGGTTCAGGTATTGTCACGTCCTTGTAAAGAGACAAGTGTCTCAGTGCCGGCATCCAATTACGGTGAGGAGCCTTATGCTGAACCATGATCATGAACGGCTTCGATTTGTCACGCCCTTCTTTGATCCATTCCACGGCAAGATCAGTAACAATATCAGTACAATGCCCATCAATACGGACACGGCCCTTTGGAGTAATCAGATCAGGATTATAATAAAGTCCCTGTCCAGGTAACACTTTCCAGTCATCAAAGCCCTGAGGCTTACCCTTCAGATGCGATTTTCCATACAGGGCTGTTGTGTATCCGGCCTTTCTGAGAATTTTAGGAAAGGTTTGCTGGTTCCAATTAAAGGAATTCCCATTATTCATGAAACCGTTCTTGTGACTGTGCTTTCCAGTCATAATCACAGCACGGCTAGGCCCACAAATCGAATTAGTACAGAAGCTGTTCTCAAAGAGCATTCCCTGTGCAGCTAATTCATCTATCCTCGGAGTCGGGTCAATGGATTTCAACCAACCATTGTACGAACCGATAGCATGCGGAGCATGATCATCTGAAAAAATAAAAACAATATTTGGTCTCTCTGCAGCACCGGATTGATTAGTTGAAAAATTCAATGCCGAAAAAATTAGGAGCAGTATGAATGAACTTATTCTTGTCATGAAAATTGAGGTTATGATTATCTGAAATCTATTTAACGGGACAATATCCAAACATTTTTAAAGGTCACGGGATTACCGTGCCCTTGGAAAATGATAGGCCCTTCGGGCACTTCCTTACGACCTCCACCAGCGCCTGTCCCTTTTGGTAATTTGACTTTATCATGTATAATTACGCCATTGTGTTTCACTGTGATAGTGGCATCACTGATTTTTTTCCCACCGTCAAACTTTGGCGCAATAAAATCAATATCATAGGTTTGCCAACGGAGGGGAGGAAAGCACATCGGAATATCTGCAGCTTTGAATTTATAGAAACAACCACACCACTGCTTAGGGTCTGACTTGAGGGGAACCTTTACCTGATCCCTATCATAAACCAAACCAAAGCTATCAAGTATCTGAGTCTCATAACGGTTCTGTAAATAAATACCGCTATTGCCACGGTCCTGACTACTTAGTGGTGAGTCTGGTTTGTACGGAAGCCTAAACTCCAAGTGAAGAGTGAAGTCGCCATAATTGCCTGTCGTTTGTGCGCCAGCCATGAGCAGACCATCCTTAACTGGACCATTAATATGTTCAGTTTTCTTTCCATCAAATAAAATGGTCGCTCCTTCGGGTGCCTTTGCTCCAAGAGTCGGGCTGACACGTTCAGTCCTTTTCATGCCATTAATTCTTTTCTTCAAAGACTCGACATTAATCAGCTCAACATGAGGATTCGACTTGTCCCATCCTTGTCCAGGCAGACCTCCCTCAAACTTACTAACATAGAATGTTCCCTTTCCTAGTGCCGCTACCTGCACACCCACTCCCTTAGAAACATATTCCCCTTGCAGCAAATAGTCAGGATCCTCAGTCGCTGCTTTGTCCGCGTCCGTCCAAATGCGTCTGGACTGCTTATCCGCTGACAAACAATAAGAAGAACTTAAAATAGTAACCCAAATAAAAAGGCTAATAAAAGTGGGACATGATCGTAAGAATCGTTTCATTAAGCAATTTTGACACTAATTCCAAGAAAATTGCAACAGAGGAAAATAGATGCACTGAAAAGGCAATTTGAATATCACCCCTATTTTATAATTGCCTTTGCCTCTGCCATCATGGATTCGACGGCCGCTACATCATTACCTGCGCCTCTAGCCATGTCAGGCTTTCCTCCACCCTTTCCTCCAATGATCGGAGCCAACTTAGAAATTAGGTCTCCAGCATTAAAACGGTCCGTAAATTCAGAAGAAACAGAGACTCCGAGATGAACTTTATCTGAATCGATAACAGTTAAGACTCCGATACCTGAAAACTGTTTTTTCTTCAGTCCGTTTAAAAGTTCCTGTAATAGAGCGGGCGTTCCTTCAAAGTTATGAACGATGAGGGGCACCTCGCCCTGAACATCTGAAATTAAACTAGAGAGCATTGAATCTGCCTCCGCTGCAGCATTGGCTGATTGTCTTTTCTTGAGAGTCTTATCAGCATTAATTGCGGCATCCTTGAGAGAGTCCCTAAACAGTATCCAAGTTTCAATCTCTGAATCATTACCCGTGAAAACAGGCATGTCCTGACTACCATCATCGAGAGATTGGAGAGCTGATTCAAGCTTCTGCTGTAATCCATGGGATTCCTCTTTGAGAGCAGAAATTCTTTCCTCAACAAAATGCTGAGCAGCGATACCACAGACCGCCTCAATGCGTCGGACACCAGCAGCAATAGCTCCCTCGCTTTTAATCTTAAATAGTCCGATATCACCCGTGTTTCTGAGATGGGTTCCACCGCACAATTCCATTGAATAACTGTTCAACTCTGATTCGGCGCCACCTATCTGAACGACCCTCACCATGTCACCATACTTGTCACCAAAGAACTGCATGATGTCCTTTCTTTCTCTAATATCTGAGTGTTCCACCTCGACCCAAGAAACCGGATCATTGTCCGAGACCTTTTCATTAACTAATCTCTCTACCGCAGACACCTGATCGGGTTGCAAAGCCTCACTGTTAAAATCAAAACGGAGCCGCCCATGATCGACTAAAGATCCCTGCTGAGCCACCTCAGAACCGACGACTTCATGCAATGCCCAATGCATTAAATGAGTCGCAGTATGGTGCGTTTCAATCATTCTTCTACGTTCAGAATCAACCTTCAATGTCACATCAATTGGGTTCCCTTCCCACGACCTAATCTGCCCATCAATACGAAGGCAAAAAGCTGCACCTACCTGAGTCACATCCAATATTAAAACAGTTTCATCACCAACTACTAATTGACCATGGTCACTGACCTGACCGCCCTTCTCAGCATATAAAGGACACCTATCCACAATCGCGTAACACTCACCATCACGCTCAAGAAATTCGATAACGCGAGCCACTGATTCATCCTCATCAAAACCGGTGAATTCTGTCTCAACTTCAGACTTAAAGTCCAGAGCAGCAATGACCTCAGATTGAGCGTTACCCTTGCTAATTTTTTGATGCTCCTCGAAACAATTGGAGTAATCCTCCATATCCACGCGTAAACCACATTCAGAAGCCATCAATTCTGTAAGATCAATAGGAAATCCATAAGTCGATTCCAGATCAAAGGCCGTCTTCCCTGAAAATACATCACCGCTTGTCCTTTTCTGTTCCGTTTCGAAGAGTTTCATTCCACGATCAATCGTCTGCCCAAAAAGCAATTCCTCACTATTAAGTAATTCTATGATTGTCTCTTTCTTTGCACTTATTTCGGCAAAAATTTCACCAAATTCAGAAACCAAAGTCGGAATTAAAGAACTAAGAAAGGGACCATCCTTACCTAAGCCCAATGAACGTCCAAATTTGACCGCTCTTCTCAAGATCCTCCTCAACACGTAATTGCGGCCCGCATTACCTGGCCTAATCCCGTCAGCAATAGCAAAACTCAAAGTACGAATATGGTCTGCTATGACTCGGAACGCAATGTCAGTCTGCTCCTGATCCGTTAACCCTTCTTTCTTGATTGGAAGCGTACACCCATAGGTCTTACCGCTCGCCTCTTCTAATGCGTCAAATATTGGCCTGAAAACATCAGTCTCATAATTCGAAATTGGTTTTGAAAAATCAGTGAATCCTGCTGTTCCCTGAACCATAGAACAGGCTCGCTCAAAACCCATCCCCGTATCAACATGGCAGGCTGGAAGAGGCTTAAAGGTTCCGTCAGGCTCAGCATTGTATTGGATGAAAACAAGATTCCACAACTCAATGCACCGCGCATCATCAGCATTGACTAATTCTCCTTTAGTATCTCCTTCAGGGGTCAGATCCACATGAATTTCAGAACATGGTCCGCATGGACCAGTGTCTCCCATCATCCAGAAATTATCTTTTTTGTTTCCATGCACTATGTGCACATCAGGATCAAGGCCAGCACGCTCAAAGACCAAACGCCAATACTTATAGGCCTCCTCATCAAACTCGGCAGGGTCCCCATCTCCCGGCATATAGACAGTCGCAAAGAGGCGCGATGGCGGAAATCCCCAACGATCAACGAGAAGCTCCCAGGCCCATTCTATTGCCTCTTTTTTGAAGTAATTACCGAATGACCAGTTCCCCAGCATCTCGAAGAGTGTCTGGTGATAAGTATCAAATCCAACATCTTCAAGGTCATTATGCTTGCCCCCTGCCCTAATGCACTTCTGCGTATCAGCTGCTCTCGGAGGTTCATAGGGTGCCTTTTGCGTTCCTAGAAAGAATGGCACGAACTGATTCATGCCAGCATTAGTGAAAAGGAGCCCAGGAGATTCGGGCAACAATGATGAGGACGGAACGATACTATGTTCCTTCTCTTTGAAGAAATCTAAAAAGGACTGTCGAATCTCTTTGGAAGTCATTGATATGAACAAAAAAGAAAAGAACTCAACTTGCGATCATAAGCAAACGCCACGTTCATCTTATTTTACCTTGAATAATAACACTTACATTCTGATGGGAGTCTGTGGATGCGGAAAAAGCACCATAGGCGCACTTTTGGCTAAAAAAACACAAGGAATTTTTAAAGATGGAGACATTTTTCATCCAAAAAAAAACGTCCAAAAGATGAGCTCAGGAATATCTCTGAACGACAAGGACAGGGAAGATTGGCTCAATGCTATATGTGAATCGATCACTTCACATAATGGTACTTGGCCATTATTTTTCGGCTGCTCGGCGCTAAAACGTCAATACAGGGAACTATTAAATTCTGAGATCAAGGGAAGTAATGTCCATTTCATTCATCTCAAAGGAAACCGTGAACTTATCAGTGAACGAATGCAAAAGAGAGAAGAACATTTTATGAAATCGCAAATGATAGAATCTCAGTTTGAAGATCTCGAGGATCTCGAAGAAGGAGAAAAAGGATTTAGTGTTTTAATCAATAATAGTCCGGAGCAGATCTGCACAGAGATTATTGCCCATATTTGAGAAACTTAACTGAACAGACCACTCCTCTTCAGTAACGCTTCAGGATCAGGGTCTCGACCCATGAAATCGTGGAAAAGTTTCTGCGGATCCTCAGAGTTGCCTTTACTCAGAATCTTAGAACGGAATTCGAGGCCGACCTGAGGATTCATGATCCCTTCTTCAAGGAACCGGGTAAATGCATCTGCGTCGAGGACCTCTGCCCACTTATAGGAATAATAAGCCGCAGCGTATCCTGTGGGACTCGCGAAAAGATGGCCAAAGCGACGAGCCATCGTCGAAGCTTTGGTCAGGGTCGGAATAGTATAAGCAGCAAGGATCTCTTCAGTCAGTGCATCAAGATCGCGCCCAGAATCTGCTTTTGAAGCCTCGTTAATGTGCAGTTCAAGATCAAGTTTACCAAGGCTAAGCTGACGCATCATAGCAGTAGCCGAACGATAATTGCGTGCATCTAACATCTTCTTAAAAAGATCATCCGGAATTAATTCGCCCGTCTCATAATGCCGGGCAAAAAGATCCAGTGATTCTCTTGCCCAACAAAAATTCTCCATAATTTGAGATGGCAATTCAACGAAGTCCCAAGCCACGTTGACTCCATTAAGTGACTTAATATCCACTTCACCTAAGAGGTGGTGTAAAAGGTGTCCAAATTCATGAAATACAGTCTCCACTTCATCATGCTTCAGAAGGGCTGGTTCATTACCAACCGGAGGAGTCATATTGCCACACATTAATCCAAGGTGAGCCGTCCTATCTCCAGTATCTTGAGGCTCCCCCGTAATAAGATAATTCATCCATGCCCCGCTACGTTTAGACTCACGAGGAAACCAATCAGCATAAAAGGAACCGAGATGATTGCCCTTTTCTGCATCATGTATTTCATAAAATTTAACCGATTCGTGCCAGACATCAGGCCTTTCATCCGATTCTGTGATCTTCACTCCAAAAATTTCCGTTACAATAGAAAACATGCCTTCAATGACGCTCCCTATTGAAAAATACGGCCTCAATTCCTCATCATCAAAATCGTATTCCTCCTTGCGCCTCTTCTCTGCCCAATAAGCAATTTCCCATGGCTCTAAGGGACCCGATTGATTTCCTTCTGACTGGGCCTTGTAATCTTCGAGCTCTTTAGTTTCAACATCAAAGAATGGCTTTGTCCTATTATGTAAATCTTCAACAAATCCTAATGCCCTTTTACCATCCTTGGCCATTCGACGCTGTAGAACCTGATCAGCAAAGTTTTCCTCTCCCAAGATTTCCGACTTCTCCTGACGGAGGCTCAATATTGTCCAAACGAGATCGGTATTATCATAATCTCCGCTAGCGCCTATAGCACATGTTCCTTCCCAGACCTGCTTACGTATCGAATCTGATTCAACATGCTCAAGGACAGGGAAAAAGGATGGCGCCTGCAAAGTAAATCTCCACTTAGGTTCCTCATCACTCGCAATGCCTTTGGACTTTGCACTTTCAAGAGCAGCTGACTTCGCTAAGACTGGCAAGCCCACTAAATGATCCTCTTCATCAATTACCATTTCCCAGGCATTGGTTGAATCGAGAACATTCTCTGAGTATTTTTGAGTTTTCTGTGCCAGTTCGGATTCCAGCTCCATGAGCCTACCTTTCTTCTCATCGGACAACTCAGCTCCACTGTTCCGAAAATCAGTAATCGTCTCATCAAGGAACCTTCTCTTTGTCGGAGATAATGAATCGGCCTCATCAGTCTCACTGTAAGATTTGACTCGTTTCCAAAGACCAGCATTCAAAGGAATCTTAGCAAAAAATTCAGAAACCTTTGGAAGCATCGTATTTTGCGCTTCACGCAAAGGATCCGAGTTACAAACCGAATCCAAATGACCTACTAATCCCCAAGGACGGCTCAATGTTTCATAAGCGCTCTCGAGTGCCGATAGTGTATTTTCAAATGTTAGTTCAGTTTCGGGAGAATCATCACCACACAAGGCACTAACCTTATCCTCGGCCCTTTTTATAGCTTCGGAAATATCAGATACCACATTTTCCGGCTTCAGTTGAGACCAGCGAATTTTAAATTCATCTTCAAGAAATGGATGTTCCATTCGGATAAGTGACTGAGATATTGCCAAGCATCCAGAAAAATATTCCTTTTTATCACAATCTGAGCTTTGACAAAATCATCGAAGAGTTATAAAACCCGAAGAATCTACAATGAATAAAGAATCCGCTGTAAAAGAGAGATACGCTGCCGGAGCAGACATCCAGGAAGAGGCGCTCTGCTGCCCAGTCGAATATGATCCAAAATATTTGGATATTATCCCAGAGGAAGTCATTGAAAAAGATTATGGTTGCGGTGACCCGAGTCAACACCTCAAAGAAGGGGAAACGGTATTGGATCTTGGGAGCGGGACCGGAAAGATCTGTTTCATTGCGAGTCAGGTCGTAGGGGCCAAAGGCAAAGTCATTGGTGTCGACATGACTGATGATATGCTTGAAGTAGCACGCCGGAACGCTCCAATCATTGCCGATAGGACCGGATACGCTAACGTCGAGTTCCGCAAGGGCCGCATTCAGGATCTCGCTCTTGATCTGGAACTGCTTGACCAAGGACTTTCTAAGGGAAAGGAAAATGGTTCTGAAGCTTATCTTCAAGCGGAACAATTAGCCTCTCAGATCCGATCCGAAGAGCCAATGATTCCGAATGAATCTATTGACGTCGTGGTATCAAACTGTGTCTTGAATTTAGTGGGTAATGATTCAAAGAAACAACTATTCAAAGAAATTTACCGTGTCCTTAAACGAGGAGGTAGAGCCGTCATATCCGATATTGTTTCAGATGAACCTGTTCCCCAAGAAATGCAAGATGATGACGAACTGTGGAGCGGATGCATATCGGGTGCTTTCCTTGAAGAGGAATTTCTATCCGCATTCGAAGAGGCGGGATTCTATGGTGTCCGCGTTCTAAAACTTGACACAAAACCATGGCAAACAGTCGAAGGAATAGAATTTCGCAGCATGACGATTGAGGCCTCCAAGGGGAAGGAAGGAACATGCCTTGAGAGGAATCAAGCCGTCATATATAAGGGCCCATTCAAGCAAGTCCTTGATGATGATGGGAACGTAATGGAAAGAGGCAAACGCTATGCTGTCTGTGATAAGGTATACAACATATACAAAAATGAACCCTACAGTGATTGTTTTGAGCTAATAGATCCGATAAAGGAGATCCCAATAAATGAAGCTAGGATATTTGATTGTAGCACGACCCGATTAAGAGATCCAAAGGAAACGAAAGGCATGGATTACAAAGTCACCGATTCGGGTTCAGGCTGCTGCGGTGAAAGTAATTGTTGCTGATTCAAATTTGTCTAAGATCGATTTTGGATCCACTCGAAAACAATTTTAAACAGCTCATCTCTTTCTTTATCGAAAGCAAGGAGGTGATGACTTTCCTTAAAGAGATTTTTTGATTTATCTTTGGCCTTTAAGGCATTAAAAAATTGATCTACCTGATGTGGCTTTGTGAAAATATCTTTTCCTGGATAAAGGACTAGGGTCGGTTTCTTGATCTTCGATGCGGCCTCTGAACCACTAAATACCATACGCTCAATGGTCCCAAGAATCCTCAAGGTAAACTTGGGAACATAATGTTTAGTCTTGGCCATTTGCTCCCAGTGATCCTCACCCTCGGAGACCTTAGCTTCACCACCTCCAGACAAACTGCGCAAAGAAACCCTATAACTTGGCCACAATAACATTGCCGTACGCACTAATAAATTTTTGATCGGCGGTAATTTTCCTGGCAATGCAATCAGGGGAGAAGAATAAATCATTCCTCCGATCTGCTCCCTATTCTCTTTGGAAATTGCTGAGAACCCATGCATCAGTATCAGTGAACCGATACTCTCCCCATACAAAAAAATAGGAACTGTGCCAATTTCTTTACGTACCGAACTGATGAAGGAATTCAAATCAGAAAACCACAGCTCAACATCTTTTAAATCACCGATCCTCTCAGTGTCAGGATCATTTCCCTGACCACGCAATTCATACGCGTACACGGATATTCCTTTTTGTGAGAGTTCTGATCCTAAGTTGTTGAAATCAGAAGCAGCACCACTGATACCATGGACCCCAATTATTACAGCACGAGGAGCGTTCCCATTCTTAGCAATCCATTTAGAATATGGGAATTGGGCCCCATCAAAGCTTTTCCACTTTGCAGTTAATGCCGCATCTTTCCCGTAAGAAGGCACAGACATCAGGATTAAGGCTCCTAAGTAAATGATCCTTAAAGGGCTCATATGCATACTAAATACTATAATCACAGATTTGTGAAAATCCTCAAAAATCTATAGATGAGTTATTCAAATCAGTACAAACCATTTCAAGAAACCTCTAAAGCAAGAAAAGTACTAACAGTTTATTATTTGATGATTTATAATTGATTTTTAGTCTCTCAATTGCATCATTACCTCGTGCTGAATAAAATCAGAACTTTGCTTATCTGCATATTTATTTTCACTGTGGCCGGAGGCCATTGGGGAATGATGCAGGTAATCGCTTGGTCTGAAATGTCCAGCCAGGGGAATAATATTAGCTCCATTGGAGCAATTTTTTCAGACTCCTGTGAGCTCTGCCATAAGATTTCAGAAGAACGTGGTAAAGAAAAGAAGGACCCTCAATCTTCAGCCAACGTTAAAAACCAAATAGTTCCCGGGACCGAGTTTCAAATCAATTTAATCTATTCCCCGCAAATCATTGCATTAATAGATTATCATTCCACTTTACTCAGAGGCATTAATTTAGAACCCGCAACGGGGCCTCCCCGAAGCTGCTAATCCAATCAGCTTTCAAAATGTCTCGGGAGTCCAGCACTGGACCTTCATTCACGAGACAATTTTTCTGTTCCTCGAAATAATTATAGAGACCCAGAAAAATTAATTACGAACAATTTTTACCACTCTATTACCTATAACTATCAAAATGAAAAATTTAATACTCACTGTCACAATCCTCTGTGGCCTCACTCTCAATGCTTCAATTACATCCGCAGACGAATCTCATTCATCAGACAAATCAAAATGGAACCCAGGACGCCCCGATAGCCATGCTCCTATAGGAGTCATGGGTGATCACACTCATGGAGCCAATGAATACATGTTATCTTATCGTTTCATGTCCATGGAGATGAACGGACACAGACAAGGGAGCCGTTCACTTACTTCAGCAGATGTGTTTGGCCTAGGCTATGACATTGCAGCTTTGGACATGAGCATGGACATGCACATGTTCGGATTCATGTATGCCCCCTCTGATAAATTGACATTTATGGGGATGATTAATTTTGTGGAAAATTCCATGAACATGTTACACAAGCCAGATCAAATGGATATGGGAGGCGACATGGATATGCATCATCATGGCGGGAAAATGGGCCACAGTTCGTCAGGAATCGGAGACCTATCAATTGGTGGATTATACAAGTTTTATGATGAAAAAAAGCAACGCGCACACTTGAATCTTAGCGTAGTCCTTCCAACTGCTGGGGTAGAAGAAAGTGAGCATGGGATGCTACTACCTTACGGAATGCAACTCGGTTCCGGGACCTGGGATCTTAAGCCAGGAATCACTTGGCTAGGACAATCAGGTTCGTTCAGTTATGGAGCACAACTCATAGCCACAATTCGACTCGAGGATGAAAATGAAGCCGGTTACGCGCTCGGAGACCGTCTCGATACAACAGCATGGCTGGCCCGCGAATTAATGGACGGACTAAGTGCTTCTGTACGCCTCAGCTATACAAAGTCGGATCCTATCGAGGGGCACTTTCACAACGCGCAAAATCATAATTCACCCGCGTTACATGAGGCTAATTATGGAGGAGATTTTCTGGAAGGTGGAATTGGCTTAAACTGGCAATTCAAGAAAGGCACACTCAAGGGGCACAGATTCGCAATTGAAGGTATCTTTCCTCTCGATCAAGACACGAACGGAGTCGGTATGGATCGCGATTATACAGTCGTTGCAGGCTGGCAATTTGCATTCTAGGAAAATAATTATCTCCAGATACCAGACTCTTTTAATTGCTTCTGAGCAGTCCCGCTCCAGCCCCGGTTCGCCGCCGGACTAGCGGGGCTCGGATGCAATACTCTCGACACATTCATAGGAAAATTTAATTTTTCTGAAACCGTAGAAATCTTTGACTCTGCGAAAGCTCCAACGCCAACGGCCCACTCAGGTTTCAAAATATACAGTATCCTCTCAAGGTGCTTATCACAGACAGCATCCAGTCTCTTCTTTTCGTTAGACGGTAACTTGTCAGGGGTCCGGTTCTTGCCTGATTCTTCCATGAAAACTAGAGGACAATAATTAGCAACGAAATGTTCTTCAAAAAAATCTTCCGCTGTTCCAAATTTTTCGGCAAACAAACCCCATAAACGGCGACCGCTCACTTCGGACCGAGAACAATTAAAACCCTCAACTGGGCGCTTTGGATGTTCGTGACTGGGCCTCTTCACTTCACAATCAATGCGCATCCAGTCACGGACAGCAGGTATTTCTCCGAAAGGTATCCCTGTCTGCGCCATTCCCCAGGGACCCGGATTCATTCCAAGAAACAGTACCTTTTTCTGGGAACGAGAAAATCGTTCCAGATATTGCTCGTGCGAATCCCAAGCATATTCCAATGGATTGTAGACGCATGAAACAGGCGGAGCAAATTTGAGTCCTGAGACAGAAGAACTGAGTTCTTTTGCCGCGTCTTTCATTTCCTTCGCAGTACTCATAAATAACTTTAATAGTTCCTCTTTAAAGAAGGCACAAGACATAAGAAGGCCCGGGCACAATGCCCGGGCCTTCAGTTCATTTAATAAAATATTAATTATTAAGATTAGTCATTATAGGCGGTTTCTCCGTGAGCTGACTGGTCCAGACCAATACTTTCATCAGATTCACTGACCCTGAGGCCGACCGTCATATCAATAATTTTAAGGATGATAATGGTAACAATTGCAGTGAACACGATAGTAACTATTGATCCTAATGCTTGAATCCCTAACTGACTTGTCCAGCTATAATTTTCTGCACCGTTTTCTGTTCCACCTAAGGCCGCTACTGCAACTACTGCGGCGAGGAGCGTCCCAACGAGTCCACCTACACCGTGAACACCGACAACATCGAGTGAATCATCATATCCAAATGCGTTCTTCACCTTAATTGAAAAGTACCAGCAAATCGCACCAGAAGCGACTCCAATGATTAGAGCCCCCATAGGACCAGCGACTCCAGAAGCAGGCGTGATGGCCGCAAGACCAGCAATCGCACCAGTACAAATTCCAAGTACGGTTGGCTTCTTAGTTGTAGCCACGTCGATGAGCATCCAAGTCAGTGCTGCCGCAGCCGCTGAAATATGAGTCACAACGATGGACATAGCGCCAGCACCATTAGCTGCTAACCCACTTCCACCATTGAATCCGAACCAACCGACCCAGAGCATGCAGGTACCTGTTAAAGTCATTGCAAGGTTATGCGGCGGGGACGTCTCCTTACGAGGTCCTACCATGATACAAAAGATGAGAGCCGCAACACCAGCAGTGATATGAACGACAATGCCTCCAGCTAAGTCAATGACTCCTTTTTCTTGCAACCATCCCCCAAACCAAACCATGTGGCAGACAGGAGCATAACAAAAGAGTCCCCACAAAATAGCAAAGAGCATCACTGCTGAGAACTTGACTCTTTCAACAAAGGTACCAACAACCAGTGCAGGAGTAATGATGAAAAAAGTCATCTGAAAAGCAAACTCAAGAATTCCAGGAATGCCGTCACCACCGGAGTCACTTCCGTCTAGCCCTTTACCAAACAGTGCTGATAGGTCTCCGATCCACGCATGAATGCCTTCACCTCCTCCCTTAAGTGCAAGAGAATAACCGGCAACGAGCCAGACCACACTCAATATACAAGCCATCGCAAAGCAATGCATGAGAACTGAGAGCACGTTCTTTTTGTGAACCAGGCCGCCATAGAATAGAGCGAGTCCGGGAAGAGTCATGAACAGGACCAATGCGGTAGCGGTCATAATCCATGAAGTATTTGCCGCTCCTATCGCCGAATCGACGGTAGAAGAGGATTCTTCTGCTAATGCCAGTGGGGCACTAAACAGAAACAACATTAATGCGCCCAAGGACGCGTTTAGTTTTTTCATTTTTAGTGAGAATATAGGGTTATATATTTATAGAGTGGAAGGTACTATTGTGCCTTCCACTCTATATATGCAGCAGTTTTTGTTCCAAAATAATTAACTAAATTAAAGAAAAAGAGCCTCAGCGGTTAATCCGCTGAGGCTCTTTAATAGAAAAATATATACTATTATTTAAGCTTATTTATTAACTATAAGCACTTTCTCCATGAGAACTTTGGTCAAGACCAGTTTCCTCATCCCCCTCATCGACACGAAGGCCTACCGTAAATTTGGCCACGCTCAGGGCGATGACCGATGCGATAGTACTCCAAATAACGGTAACCAGAATCGATTTTACCTGAATGATGACTTGAGCAACTCCAGCTTCGCCTGCCCCTTCACGTATAAAGACTCCAGTCAATAACGCACCAACAATACCTCCAATGCCATGGACTCCGAAGACGTCCAGACTGTCATCATATCCGAAAGTCTGCTTGAGCTTAGTTGCTCCAAAGTAACAAATGATTCCGGAAGCGAGGCCAATGATTAATGCTCCCATCACATCAGTACTTCCCGAGGCTGGAGTAATCGCAACGAGTCCAGCAACGGCACCGGTCGCAGCACCAACTGCAGTCGGCTTTCCGGTACTCAAAGTTTCAATTGCGACCCACGCAATGACCGCGGCAGCAGTAGCAATTTGTGTAGTAAGCATAGCGTAACCTGCATCTGCTCCAGCACTCACAGCGCTACCAGCATTAAATCCGAACCAACCGACCCAGAGAAGAGCTGCGCCAATGACCGTGAACGGCACACTACTCGGAGCACTTAAAGTGTTTGGATACCCTTTGCGCTTTCCGAGCATGATGCATGCGACCAGACCCGCTATACCGGCATTAATATGGACGACCGTTCCACCGGCAAAATCAATAGCACCTGTACCTGCTGCCATGAGCCAATTGCCTTCATCGCCACCAGCAAAGAGTCCTCCGCCCCAAGCCATATGCCAGATTGGACAATAGGAAAGAATTGCCCACAAAGTCGTGAAAATAAGGACCGCTGAAAACTTCATCCGTTCCGCAAATGCTCCAACGATCAGGGCCGGAGTAATGATGATGAAAGTCATCTGAAAAGTAATGAAAACACTTTCTGGAATCGTGCCATTTTCCGAATCAGCGCTCAAAAGATTCAGAAAAGCATTTTTTAAATCACCCCAATAATTATTACCCGCTCCTGTAGCAAGGCTATATCCGCAGATAACCCAAAGGATCGACATGACCGCAGTGATAAAAAAGCACTGCATAAGCACAGATAGAATATTCTTTGATTTGACGAGGCCTCCGTAAAAGAGGGACAGTCCCGGAATCGTCATTAATAGAACGAGGACAGTGGCCGTGAGCATCCAGGCAGTGTCTCCCGAATCAATATTAGAAGCTCCAGCTTCCTCTGCGACAGCTAAGGGCGCAGACAGCGCCAACAACAAAAGTGCCCATAGGGGCTTCAATAACTTCTTCATTTTCAGTATTATAAGGGTTGTAAAGGACACTTTTGTGCCTCAATAACTCTTAATAGCAATGTCCATGCCAACTTTTGGATTATTGGCAAAAAAGGAAATTGAACTACCTCAACCCAGGAAATCTGGACTGGCTAAAATGAAAATTTAGCACGGACCGGATAATGGTCTGATAAATACTTGCCCTTTTCATTATACCTAATAATAGCCGCAGATTTTACAGAAGCCGTACCCGGCAAAACAAAAACATGGTCAATCTTTCCACCGGTATATGATCCTCCACGAAAACCATGGAAAGTTCTTACCAATTCTTCTTTGGGTTTCACTTCCCGATACGTATCAACCAATTTTAAAGGTTTCTCCTTAAAAGCTTTAATTGCCGGGTTCGTTTCTGAAGCATTAAAGTCTCCCATAAGAATGATCGGGTCTTTAAGGTTTTTTCTTTTCGCAATTCTTTGGATGATTAATTGAGCAGCGCGGACTCGGCTCGGCTGACTCTGATGATCCCAGTGAACATTATAAACATAAAAAGCACGTTCAGAATCCTTTTCTATGAGTCTGGCCCAGGTGCAAATCCTAGGGATCTCATTGCCCCAGGACTTCGATGCAATCTTCTCCGGAGTATCACTTAACCAGAAAGTTCCACAGTCTTTCTTATCTAGGACGAATCTTTTCTTTAAGTACAATATAGTACAATGCTCACCTGAGCTCTTACCATCATCTCTGCCGACTCCATACTCTGCATAGATTGATACCCTCTTTCTTATATCATCGATCTGATGACGCTTTGCCTCCTGGAGGCCAACGACGTCAGGAGATTCTACCTTCAGCCATTTCCCAACCATGTCTTTCCTCTTTGGCCAGGCATTGTCTCCGTCCTTTGGATTATCAAATCGGATATTGAACGAAAGCGCATCAATATCAAGCGGAGCAGCGAATGCGTTCGCCCCTAAAAGAATCAAAAGGACTAATGTTTCTCTCATGATTAAATACTGAGTTTTCATAAATTTTTATTTAAACAAATTTTCCTGGATTAAGATTCGATTCCCTATCCAATGCTGATTTGAGTCTTCTGTGTAAATCCAATGATCCCTCATCCAGAGCATCCTCGAACCATCTTTTCTTGGCAATACCTATCCCATGCTCTCCACTCACTACACCGCCCATGCTCAAAACCTTCTTAAATAGCTGGTCTAAGGCCTCGTCCGAACGTTTTCGGTTCTCTTCAATTTCAATGTCTTCGACCATAATATTCACATGTATATTACCGTCCCCCGCATGACCGAAACAGGCAATAGGCATGCCACATTCTTGCTGCAATCCTTCGCAGAACTCGACCAATTCAACGAGCTTACCGCGCGGGACAACGATGTCCTCATTGAGCTTAGTGAGACCAGTCGCACGTAAACTATAACTGAAGGCTCTACGAATCTCCCAAATGTCCTCACATCCTGATTCGTCCGTTGCCGTTTCAATGGTTAAAGCTTTCTGTTCTCTTATCAATTTCGCCACTGAATCCGTTTCCTGTGCAACAGATCCTTTCTGACCATCAAGTTCAACTAGTAAAAAGGCTTCGCCTTGTGGAATCATCTCTGAACCGACATGATCACGGGCAGCAGAGAGAGTAAACTTGTCAGCAATTTCAAGAGCAGCAGGAAGAAACCCCGCACTCAGAACTTCCTGAACTGCTAGAGCCGCATCTGCAAAGCTTTCAAATGTCGCCGAAACCATTGCCCTAGAAGGAGGATAAGGAATCAAGCGGCAAGTCACCTCGGTAACAACGCCCAAAAGGCCTTCTGATCCAACAAACATTCCTATCAAATCAAATCCTGTCTTATTTTTGTGACAGCGTCCACCTAACCTTGCCAATGTCCCATCAGCAAGGACGACCTCCAATCCCAAAACATAATTACGAGTGACTCCATACTTGAGACAGCGGGGCCCACCAGCATTCGTTGCAACGTTCCCTCCTATACTGCACTCTCTTAGACTGGCTGGGTCAGGAGGATAGAACCAGCCAAGGTCACGAGCAGCGTCCTGAAGAGTCCCTGTGATGAGGCCGGGCCCAACGACTGCAACGCCATCCTTTACATTAATCTCTTTAATAGAATCCATGCGTGCCACTGATAAAACAATGCCACCCTTAACAGGGACTGCCCCTCCAACGTATCCGACCCCAGAACCTCGCGTCGTGACTGGGACCCCTTCCTGATCGGAAAATTTCATGACGGCGACAACGTCCTCAGTCGATTCCGCAAAAACAACGACATCAGGCGGATAACCCACTAACCATTTATCAATGCTGTGCTCCTCAATGTCAGATACCTCATCAGAAACCTTATCGGCACCGACCAAGGCTATGAGCGATTCTACTAATTGGGAACGGTCCATGAAATGAGCTTAGGGACAAATATTATAAGTCCTACAGACAATGCTGCAATCGCAGTAATTAACACGGCCGAAGCTGCAATGTCCTTAGACTCACCGATCCCAACATGATGGTCTGGATGAACCGAATCGGCTAATCTTTCTAAGGCTGTATTCACAGCTTCTGCAGCCATTACGAGTCCCGAACATATTAAAATCAAAGCCCACTCGAGGGCAGTAATCTTAAAAAGAAAACCACTGCATATGGCTAAAGAAAAAAAGAACAGATGAATCCGTGCATTTTTCTGTGAACGGAAAAGGAGCAAGAGACCCCTGAATGCATAATAAAATGATCTCATGAATTGCTATTAGCTTTTTTCACCCTTTGGGCATGTTTATAAAATTCACTCGACTAGATCAATTGATCGTACTGGGTTCGTGTCTGCTCCGTAATCGACTCCCTCAAGACCAAAACCAAAGAGCTTCATAAAATCTTTCTGGTAACCTTCAAAACCCGATAAATTCTTCAAATTATCAGTGCCAATCTGTTCCCATATCTCTGCCACATGACTCTGAATATCATCTCTCATCTCCCAGTCATCGATTCTAATGCGACCAGATTCGTCCAGAGATGGTACGCCCGTGAAATGATCACCAAAGAGCCTTCTGATCTGTTCGATGCAATCCTCGTGAATACCTTCCTCTTTCATCTTCTTAAATAAGACACTGATGTATAGTGGAACGACTGGGATCGCAGAACTGGCCTGAGTCACTACGGCCTTGTTAACTGATATGTATGCCCTTCCACCAGATGGCGAAATCTTTTTATGAATACGTTCACACGTTTCCTGCAAATGAATCTTTGCCTGACCAATAGTACCATCTTTGTATACGGACCAGGTCAACTCTGGACCAATGTAGGAATATGCAGTCGTTATGGCAGATGGAGCAAG
>Ga0163108_10000381_pt1 | contig 32889 bp, 25 predicted proteins | sample Fk1155metaG_FD_109644 | JGI IMG/M metagenome (GOLD analysis project Ga0163108, IMG submission 109644) | Marine microbial communities from the Central Pacific Ocean - Fk160115 155m metaG | ecosystem: Environmental > Aquatic > Marine > Oceanic > Photic zone | place: The Central Pacific Ocean...
CGAACAGGACCGGGGAGGAGGCGACCCGCAGAAACCACAACCCGGCCAGCAGGCCGGGGACGGCCGCCCCACTGAGCACCCAGGCATCGGCGGACAGGCTCAGCCGTCGGTGGTCCATCGCGAAGATCGTCGCGGCGGTCACCAGCGAAACCATCGCCACCAGCGCAGCAACCGACACCGGATCGTCGATGACCAGCAGCAGCAACGGCATCGCGACCAGGGCATCACCGAAGCCGAATGTCGAACGAACCAGCACCGAAAGTCCCACGATGCCGACCACCGGCAAGTCACCGTGGATCAGGTCCAGTCCGGCCAGGACAAAGCTCATCGGCAACTCACTCGGCCCGGTGCCGCATTCTCAGACCACCCCCCCCGGGAACAAGCTCCCCGCGACGGATCGTCGCCGCAGCGACCAGCAGGTCCTCGACCACCCGGCCCTGGCGATAGCTGTCGGTCAGCACGAATCGTCCCTGCTGTTTCTCCAGGACGGCCACGTCGGCCACGGTCCCCACCCTGAGTGTTCCCAGTTGTTCGGCCTGGCCCAGCACCGCGGCGGGTCGTGTGGTCGACATCTCGATCACCCGCTCCAGCGGCACCCCCAGGTGCAGGAACTTCGACATGGTCGTCGGCATGTCGTAGACCGGACCGTGAAGATTCTTCACGTGCAGATCGGTGCTGATCGTCGTCGGCTCGACCCCGCCATCAAGCACGGCCTGGCAGACTTCCCATTGAAAGCTGCCGTACCCGTGTCCGACGTCGAAGACAACGCCGGCGGCCGAGGCGTCACGAACGGCGTTCCAGACGCGATCGTCGGGATCGAGGATTCGCTCCGAACCGCCCTTGAAACAATGGGTGATGCAATCGCCGGGTTCCAGGTGTTCGAGCATCTCGGGAATCGACATCGGGCTCTCCCCGATGTGTACCATCAGCCACGTCCCCGATTCCCGCGCCGCCATCACCGCCTCGCGAAAATTCTCCCACCCCTGTTCTCCCTCGCCGATGATGTGCTTGCCAGCCCGAATCTTCACCCCCACGGCAACTCCCGGATGCGCGGCGATCGTGCTGACGACGCCGGCGGGGTCCGCGTAGCGACGATCCCTGAGTTCTCCCAGGTCCGAAGCGATCAGGCCGGTGCTGGCCAGGTTCACCAGCCCAAACACCTGGGTCTGGACCCGGTCGATCACATCGCGACGAAAACCGGCAAAGTTCCGACTGCCGGCGCTGCCGGCGTCGAGCATCGTCGTCACACCGCCGGCCGGGCACAACGGATCGGCTTCGATTCCTATCGGGATGTGGTCGGTGTAGACGTGCAGGTGCAGGTCGATCAGGCCGGGTACAACCAGCAGGCCCCGGGCGTCGACAGTGTGGTTCGCCACGACCTCGTCGATCTGTTCCTCGACAGCCACCACCCGCCCGTCGGTGATCGCCACGTCACGGATACCGCGAAGGCCCTGCGAGGGATCGATGACCTCGCCACCTCGAACCAGGATGTCACACTGCATGCCACCGTCCCATTACCGGGGAATTGCGCGAATCGACAGGTGGCCACTGTATCCGATCGGCACGGCCAATTCGATCCGGTGCGGACACGGCTTGGAGGCGGTTCGCCGGGAGCTTTGCTAGGCTGCAGCCACACGCCGACTCCTCTCTCGCGGATGACATCATGGATCTTCACACGCCCTACGGTCTGCGACGGGTGATCAACGCCTGCGGCAAGATGACCAAACTCTGCGGTGCCATCGTGCTCCCGGAGATCGCCGACACGGTCAGGGAATCGCTGGACCACTTCTTCGAACTCGACGAGCTCCAGGCCGCTGCCGGCCGGGTGATCGCTGAAGCAACCGGTTCCGAGAGCGGTTGCGTGACCGCCTGCACCGCGGCGGGCATCACTCTGTCGGTGGCCGCCAGCCTGACCGGCAACGACCTGGCCCGGGTCTGGCAGTTGCCCGACACCTCGGGGTTGCCCGATCGTGTCCTGATCCAGAAGGGACACTGCGTCAACTTCGGTGCCCCGATCACCCAGGCGATCCGCCTGGCCGGAGCCACACCGGTCGAGATGGGCTCGACCAACAACTGCCCGATCGACGTGATCCGACACGAACTGGACCGCGACGACGTGGCCGCGATCGTCGCGGTCGAATCTCACCACACGGTCCGCCACGGCTGGGTCCCTCTCGAGGAACTCGTCCCGCTGGCCCACGAAGCGGGCGTGCCCGTGATCGTCGACGGCGCCGCCCAGGACCAGCGGCTCAAACAGTTGATCGCCCTGGGAGTCGACCTGGTCATCACCAGTGCCCACAAGTACCTGTGTTCGACAACCGCCGGGGTCGTCGCCGGGCGAAAGACACTGGTCGACGCCGTTTACCTGCAGAACCGGGGAATCGGCCGCGGGATGAAGGCGGGCAAGGAGGCGATCTTTGGTGCAATCGCCGCACTGGAATTCCGGATGAAACAGGACATCGCAGCCTGGACGGCCGAACAGGACCGCAAGGTGCAGTTGATCCTCGATCAGCTCGCCGGCATCAACGGCCTGCAGCTGTCGGTCGATCCCGATCCAAACGGCTGCCCGTTTTCCCGGGCAAGATTGACTCCCGACCCGGACGCCTGCAAACACACGGCCCGTTCACTGACCGATGCACTCGCCGATGGCGACCCGACGATCGTGACCCGGGCGCACCACGCCGGGGAGGGCTATCTGTACCTTGACGCGATCGAAATGACCGACGAGGAAATCGCCCTCGTCTGCCGGCGGATTCGCGAACTGCTGCCGGCTACCAGTTGACCTGGTCGCGGACCAGTTCGCCGTAAAGTTCGGGTCGGCGCGTCTTGAGCGTGTAGTTGGGCAGGCTTCGCTCGGCCACCAACCGTTCGGCTTCAAGCGTCGCCACGATCATCTCGTCGCGAATCTCCTCGCGCTGCGTCGACGCGATCAACTCGCCGTCGGGTGCAAACATCAGGGCCGCTCCCGCGTGGTGAGGCTGGTTGGGCGAATCACTGGGATAGGTATCAACGTACCCGGCCCGCCCGGCCTGGTCGGCCAGTACCACGAAACAGGAATTTTCGCGGGCCCGCTGGGCGTAACAACTGGTGAAATAATCGTGCGAATGTGCCCGGGCGGCCGCCGCCGATCCGGGACTGTCATCCCACATTTTCACCCGGGCCGAATGGGGCATCAGCAGCAGTTCGGCGCCGCGGAGTGCGAGGATCCGGGCCAGTTCGGGAAACTGGTTGTCGTAACAGATGATCATCCCGACCCGGGCCTTGCCGATGTCGTAGACGGGCAGTTCACGGCCCCCCTTGTAGAAAAGTACCTCGTCCCGCGAACAGTGCAGCTTACGCTGTTTGCCGATGTAGCCGTCGGGTCCGACCAGCGCCTGGGTGTTGTAGACCAGGTCGTTTTCCTTTTCGCTGAGACCGACCGAGAGCACCAGACCATAGTTGCGGGCCAGGTCGACCAGCCTGCCGATGCTGGGGCCATCGGGAACCGCCTCGGCAATCTCCCACGTGTTGGGCGTGCAATGGCCGTGGATCACCAGTTCGGGAAACACCGCCAGGTCGACCCCGTCGTCGGCCGCTTCACGACAGCGGGCATCGATCTGCTCGAACACGTGCTCGATCTGCCCCAGCGGGCTGTTCATGCTGACGGCGGCAACGCGAAGAGTGTCCATGGCATTCGTCCGGGGTGATCGTTGAGGTTGTGCAGGGGGCCCGCGGGTCAGAACCACGCGGGGACGGCGGGCCAGTATGACGATTCGTATTCAACGTTGCACGGCGCCGGCTTCACCGAGCAAGTCTTCGAGAACCTGGTAGGGTTGAGCCCCCACCGCTTTCCGTCCAGCGACCAGGAAGGTGGGCACACCGGTGATTCCCAGCTGCGAGGAGCGGGCCCAGTCGGCATCGACGGCGTCCCGGAAACGGCGTTCAAGCAGCGAGGCCCGGGCATCCTCGACGTCGAGTCCGGCCTCCTCGACCAATCGCACCAGGTTGTCGGGCAGGGCCAGGTTGATGTCATCGACGAAGTAGCCCCGAAACATCACGTCGTGCAGCCGACCGCCACCGGGCTGCCGGTCGGCCCAGCAACCCAGTTCCTGTGCCAGGCGGCTGTTGCAGGTCCTCGTCCGGGTCCCGTACTCCAACCCCTCGGCCGCCATCCGCCCGGCCATCTCCCGCTGCATCTTCGGCAGATCCAGGTTTCGCCCGGCAAAGAGCTCCTCGAGCAAAAGTCCCTGCTCGGGCGTGTCGGGATGCAGGGGGAAGTGCCGGTAGACCACGTCGATCTCCCAGGCCGCCTGCAATCGCTCAATACGCACGGTACTGAGATAGCACCACGGTCAAATGTAGTCGGAGAAGATCTCCAGCAGCATGTGCTCACTCATATTGGCACCCCGATCCCGGTATGTCGTCCGCTTGCCCGTCCCGACGACCTACTTTCCCAGGCAATAAAGGAACCGGTCCGTCCGCAGCAGCAATTGGCCATTGTGGGCAACCGGGCAGGCGTTGATTCGACTGTCGTCATCGTCAAACGTGTTGTGCGCGAGCAGCTTGAACTGGGAGCCGGCGGCCAGCACGTAGGTCCCGTTGTGCTGGCTGATGCAGTACAGCTTGCCGTCGGCGGCCAGTACCGAGGAGTACATCAGACCCGGTCGCGGGGCCAGGCGTGCCTCGTAGACGATTTTGCCGGTCTTGACATCCAGGCAATAGGCCGTGCCACGCCGCTCGTGGACCCAGACCAGGTGCCCATCCACCACGACGGGGCTGGAGACATTCGAACCCCGGTTGGTCTTCCACAGCAGGTGGCTGGAGGTGACGTCGCCACGTCCACCGAGCTTGATCGCCAGGGCCGTATTGGCACGCCCGCCAATCGCGAAAACCACGCCCTCGTGTGCCACCACGCTCGGGCAAACGTAACCCCGATCGGGAATCCCCTCGCAGCTCCACAGCCGTTTGCCGGTCGCCGGGTCGAAGCCCAGGACCGTCTGCGGAACACTGACGACCAGTTCCTGACCGCCACCGGGAACCGAGGCCAGCAGCGGCGTGTTCCAGGAACCACGAATTCCGGAAACCGACCAGGCTTGCTTGCCGGTGGCCTTGTCGAGTGCCAGCAACCGACCACTTTCGACGCTGGCACTGACGATCAACAGGTTCTTGTAGAGCACCGGCGAATTCGAAGAGCCCCATCCCCGCGTCCGGCTGCCGACATCAGCGGTCCACACCGTCTTTCCTTCCAGGTCGAGGCAGAAGACCCCGGACTTGCCGAAAAACACGTACAGGTGCTTGCCATCGGTCGTCGGCGTGGCCGACGCGTACCCGTGCCGGGCATTGTTGCCACCGGAATAGCTGGATTCGGGCAGCTTGGCCGCGAACTCCTTTTTCCAGATCACCTTGCCGGAAACGCGGTCCAGGCAGAGGACCTGGCGTTTGAGGTTGGTCTGGTCGCCCTGGTTCGGTTCCAGGCCATAACCGGTATAGGACGTCAGGTAGATCCGCTTGCCGAGCACGATCGGGCTGGAAGTCCCCGGCCCGGGCATCTTCGACTTCCAGACCACGTTCTTGGTCGATGACCATGCCTGGGGAAGCCCGACCTCGGCGCTGCGTGCCAGCCCTCCCTCACCCCGGAACCCGGTCACATCAGCAGCATCGGCGGCCGCCGTGACAACGGCAAGTAGTCCCAACACGACTCTCCAGCTGCTTTTCCCGATCATTGTCTTCTCCTGGTTCGCGACCAGTGGGCCACGTGGTTTAGGTTCGCGCCTCATCCGGACTACTGTACCGATCGACTGAGGTCGGGGAAACAAACCGGTTACCCGTTGCTTACTTGGATTTCACCTCGGCCGTGGTGTTCGCCTGCCGGAGCGTCGTCAGGTATTCGATCACGTTGACCAGGTCGTCGACGGTCATCGTCTTCTGCAGGTCGGCAGGCATCAACGAGATGGTCTGCTTCTTCAGTTCCTCGATCTCGGACCGTTTCACGGTCCGATCGATGGCCTCGACGTTGCGAATCGTCACGCTCGCCGGCGTCTGGCTGATCATCAACCCCGTCAGCACGGTGCCATCGACCAGCGCCGCCACATACGATTCGTAGTTGTGACTGATGCCCGCGCTGGGAAACAGCACCGATTCCAGCATCGCCGCTCGGCTGAGCTTGCGGCCGATGCCCGAGAGATCCGGCCCCACTTCCTTGCCCTGCCCGGCCACCTTGTGGCACTTGGCGCAGGTGGCCGTGGTCGCAAACAGTTTCTTGCCGACCGCGACCTTGCCGCGTCGCTTGACGAGTTCGGCAATCGGGGGCAGCGGCTTGTTGTTCTTTGATGGCGGGGGCGGGAAAAGGGCCAGTCCCTGCTTGCGGATGGCCGCGACCGGATGAGTCACCAGTGCCGCTCCGGCGGCCTGTTTCAGGTCCGCGGGCAGCCGGCCTCCGCGGACCCGAACCACGATCGCCGCGGCCTCTTTCCGGGATCCGCGAATCACGCCGCGGACAGCTTCTCGACGAACCGAGAGTGGGCGTTTCGCTTCGTCGATCAGCGGACGCAGTACCACCGCGGCCCGGGCATCCGACGCATTGGCCAGTGCACGAGCGACGCCGGTGGCTTCGACGGCCGACTTCACCGAAAGTCCACCGACCAGCAACTTCTGTTGCTTGTGGGCAAGAAGGGCACGCACAGCGTCAATCCCGGTCTGCTCGTCGGGCCGCTTCGCGGCCAGGGCGACCAGGTCAGGATAGCGATCAGCCAGCCCAAACCGTGCCACCAGTTGTACGTACCCGGCGGTCCCCCTGGCCTGGTCGGCAACCCGGTTGATGGCCTGTCGGGCCCTGGGTTTACCGGCCAGGTCCACCGACGTCAATCTTGCCAGGGCCTCGGCAACAATCAATCCCGCCCGACCGCGATCGCGGCCATGATCGGCGACGACCAGTTGCCAGGCCGCCTGGTTCCGCGATTCGGCCGTCTGAAAGTCCAGGGCTCTGAGGTAACGGGGCAGTTCAGCCACCGGCGTCGCGGGGTCGATGATGATCTTCGCCAGCCGGGCCGCGGTCTCCGATCCGCGGCTTCGCCAGACGATGTTTCGCCCGTCCGGTCCATCCAGATTGTTGGGATTGGTGGCCTTCCAGGCAGCCAGGCAGGCATCCCAGCGGCCGTCGGCTGCGATTCCCAGGGCCTCGAGATACCAGCGATCCTTGCCGTCGTAGGTGGCGGCCAGGCGGGCCCACAGTCGAGGCACCCGCTGGGACTTCGACGTCCGCAACGCCACCAGGCACTCGCGACGAACCCGCGGCGACGGGTCCCCGACCAACCCGGCCACCAGGGGAACCACGTCGTGTTCGATCTGCCGGGCCAGTCTCAGGCCGACGATCCGCAGATCCGGATGCTGGCAGGCAAGTGCCTCCTCGACCGCCCGGGCCGCCGCCGCCTGGTCCCCGCTCTTGCCCAGCACCCACAAACCCCGCGCACGATGCCGCGGATCAGCCTTGCGGTCGCGGACCAGTTGCAGCAGCGGTCCCCGCGCCCTGGCCCCCATCGACTGCAACGCCGTGAAGGCCAGGTACCGAACCGAGAAGGCCGGGTTCTTCAACGCGTCGATCGCACCCGGGACAGTGCCGACATCGATTTTTGGCGGCCGGTAGCGGTGACCGGGAGGAGCGACCCGGAACAGGCGGCCGCGGTCCAGGTCGCGCTGGTTGTGCCCACCAACCCCGGGGTCGTACCAGTCGGTAATAAACAGCGAACCATCCGGAGCAACGCAGACGTCGGCCGGCCGAAACCAGTTGTCCCGTGTCCCCTTGAGAACGTTGACGATCTTCGCCTTGTATCCGGCTCCATCGACTGTGGCCGGGTAGGCCCGCACGACGTTGGGTCCCGCATCGCAGTGAATCACCTGGCCGTGAAAGATCTTGGGCAGCAACCGGCCCTCGTAGACGGTGATCCCGGTCGGCGACCCGGCCCCGGTCTGCAACAGGTTGGGAATCACCCCGGGATCGTTCTGGTGCCAATGACGGATCGGCACCTCCCGGTGCATCCCGGTACGCGGGGCCCGCCAGCCGGCACCTGTCAACTGGCTGCGATAGCCAAAGTTGCCAAACTCCATCACGAAGTTGATCCGCACGGCCCGATTGCCGTCGTCATCGTTGTCGCTCTGCCAGAGCGTGCCGAAACTGTCGACGGTGATTTCGTAGTTGTTGCGGAAATTGTGGGCAAGCACCTCGAACCGCCCGCCATCCGGGTCGCAGCGAAACGGCATGCCGCCGTAGTACGGCCGGCCGTTGTCAACGACCTTGTTGCCGGCCAGGTCGGTGATCGGATCGCCCTTGTAGTCGTGGACAGCCTTGCCGGTGTTGCCGAAGTTCCAGTAGAGCTTGCCGTCGGGGCCGAAGAGGATCGAGTGCGCCGAGTGGTCGTGCTGGGGCTGGCCGGTCCGCGTGAACAGGGGCTGCTTGCGATCGGGCTTGTCATCTCCATCGATGTCGGTAAAGACCAGGACGTTGGGTGAACAAGAGACGATCACGCGATTGCCCAGCACGCAGATGCCCATCGCGCTGTCGATGTCCTGACCCTGGTAATAGACCGTCTGCTTGTCGCTGCGTCCGTCGCCGTTGGTGTCCTCGAGAATCAGGATCCGGTCGCCCGCCTTGCGCCGCCCCCGGTTCTTGCGGTAGTTGACGACCTCGCAGACCCACACCCGTCCACGGGAGTCGACGTCGAGATTGGTCAGGCTGGTGATTGCCGGTTCCGAGGCAAACAACGTCGCCTCGAGTCCCTTGGCCACGTCCAACCCGGCGACGGCATCTCCGGCTTTCCGGCTGTTGACCTTCTGAGCAGGCGGAGCGGCGGCCGCGATGTCGACCAGGACGACGCAGGAACAAAGAGCCATCAGCAAGCGAATCGACACGGCGAGAGTCTCCGGAAAATCCCTGTTATCCGGGGCTCATCTTACGAGACTCCGCGACGTGTTGCCAACGGGCGAAACCACTGCCGGATCACTTCGACGCGCGGGCGTTCCACTGATCCAGCAGCCGCTGAATTCGCAGCGGGTTGTGGTTACCAGGCTTTGGGAAGTCCTGGTCGGCCTCGAGATCCTTGACCGTCAACGGCTTCGACGGCACTCCCTGCGGCGGCACTTCCAGCTTGGCCGTCCAGACGATCGCGTTGAGGACCAGTTTGCGGAACTGATCATGACCCCAGTTCCAGTGATTGTGTCCGCCGGTAAAACCGAACCCGCGTCCCCCGTCGGGGCGAACGCAGGCCCAGGCCATGTGCTGGGCCTGTTTTTCGGCGATGGCCTGACGGACGAACTTGTTGCCGCTGTGGGGACCGTCGGGGCGTTTGAGCGTCTCCTTGGGTGGCAGATCGGTCAGGATCGGAGTCACGCCTTTCATCTTCGGACGGAATCGCATGTGGTAGTACCACTCGTCCCGGATCGAAAATGGTTTCACGCCACGGGTGATCCCGTGCCGGGGGAATTTCTTGTAGCGGGCCGTCCAGTGAGGGTTCACCGACCAGTTCGTTTCGAAGTAACCACCCGTCCAATTCAGGAAGGCGTTGCCGCTTTTGCCCTTGGGAATCTCGACGCCGTAGTGGACACAGACCAGGCCCACGCCCCGTCGCATCCGCTTGTTGAACTCGTCGATGTGAGCATTGAGCGGGTGGCGCCCCCCACCATCGGCGTAGACGACAATCGTGGCCGCCCCGTCCAGGACGCTCGGGTCCTTGGGAAACCCGTTGGCGTAAACGGTCGCCTCGACCGGCAACCCACTCGCGTTAAGTGCCCGGGCCAACAGCAGGCAACCGGCCCTGTGCTCATGGGCGCCGTACCCGTGACTCTTCCGACCGGCGATCAACGCGATTTTTTTTTTGGGGGACTCGCAACGCGAATCAGCGAACGGAAGGGAGTCGCCAGGAACCTCAGCCCCTGCGCCCGCGTTTTGCGGACTTCGCGAACCACTCCGCCAGCCCCCGTCGTCGCCGGCAGTTCCCGGGGCCGCGACGGGGAATCGGTGAACGCACCGCGAACATCTTCGGGAAGTCCCAGCGCCGCCCGGACAACCTCACTGGTCAACTCGCCGGCCTCGAGAGCCGCCCGATCCGCGACAGCCGCCGCCGACGGCAAGACGATCGACGATCGGCCGACCTTCTTCGACAGGTTCTTCAGGCGAATGTTGCGGAACTGAACGGTCATCGGCGGACCGGCATGCAACTGCAGCGCCAACACACCACTGGTCCGCCGCATCTTCTTGTCGCTGTCAAGACACTCGCTGGTGACCACTCCGTTGATCTTGTGGATGAAACGGAAGCCCTGGGCGACAATGTGATAGTCGTTCCAGTCCTCTTTCTTGATCTTCGCCTGGATCGCCTTGCTGTCACCAAGCCGGGCAATCGTCTTGACCTGGAACTTGCCGTCGGTGCGGACCAGTTCGGTCTTCAAACCGCGGTTGGCCAGGATTCCACGGAATCGCTCGCCGTAGAGAATCCCGGAGTACGTGGTGCCAGCCTCGAAATCGGCCTGGTAGCCACCGATCCGCCAGCCGTCGTTCTTGCCGGGCAGCTTGAAACTGCGGTACTGGATCCCCGAGTTACCGCCAACAATCCGGTACTGCAACTTCAACTCGAAGTCACCGGTCTGTCCACCGGCCCAGAGGATGAACGTGTTGCCCTTTGTCGGGTTCTCCTTGGTGGTCTGCCCGGTGATCGCCCCACCGCTGACTTTCCAGAACTTTGGATTTCCGTTCCAACCCTTCAAGGTCTTGCCGTCGAAGATCGAGGTGAACCCATCCTTGTCGGCCGCCGAAACCTGCCGATCATTCAACCCGGTCAACCCCACGATCACTGCGAATACGATTGCGAACCGAATGCCGTTCATCGTCACTTCTCCATCACCACGATCGTGAACTGGAACACGTTACTTGCCAATCTTGCCAGACCTACCAAGATAGCCTCTGTTTCCGCCTTTTGACCATCCTCGAACCCCACGATTTCACGATCGGCGCCCGTCATCTGGTCGACGGTATTCGGTCTGGGTAAACTGCGGGGAGAATTCCGCCGCGACCGGTACTGATTTTCCGCCCTTCTTCGCCCGGACAACCACTGATGCGACAATCGCCCATTGCCTGCCGTTGTGCCATCATCGCCGTCGTGGCGATGGTCGTCGGGGGTTGCTCGAGTCCGGAATCGAGCGCCCCGAAAAAAAAGAGCGTCTTCAAACAGCGGACCCAGGAGGTTGGCGAGTTTGATGCGAAGGCCGGCAAGCAGGTCAGCGATTCCAAGGTTCGGGTGACGTCGCCGTTGCTGGGGGGGCTGGAGGCCTACGGTCCCTTGGCCGAGAAGGTCGCCAAGCTGGGTGTCGATCACAGCCTGAACCTCTTCTACGCGACCAACGGCCGATACCCGAAGAACCACGACGAGTTCATGCGGGAGATCATCAAGAGGAACAACTTGCGGTTGCCCAAGTTGCCCTACGGGGCCCGCTACGAGTACGACGTGGCCAACCACAAGTTGGTCGTGGTCAAGGCGGAAAAGAAGGCGAACGCTCCCACGAAAAAGTAGGGTCGCAAGTTCTCACAGTTCCAGGTCGCCGCTTCTCCAGAGGTACAGGCAGGCCACCGAACGGTAGGGCTGCCAGGGTTCGGCCAGCCGTTCACAGGTCGCCAGGTCGGGCATCTCGGCCAACGCGAACTCTCGCTGGATATTGGCCCGGATCCCCAGGTCAAGCGGTGCGAAGACATCGAGCCGACCCAGGCAGAAGATCAGAAACATCTGCGCCGTCCAGCGTCCGATGCCACGAACCTGCACGAGTTCCTCGATCACCGCTTCATCCTCGAGCCGGGCCAGGCGATCGAGCCGAACCCGCCGCTGGTTGACTGCCACGGTGAGATCCCGCAGGTAGCGGATTTTCTGCGGGGAGACTCCCAGTCGGCGGAGGTCGTCATCGGTTTGTTCCGCGAGGCTCTCGGGAGTGATCCAGCGGGGTGCGACGGCGCGACGGATTCGCTCGTTGATGGCGCGGGCCGCCGACGTGGAGATCTGTTGGCCGATGATCGAACGGACCAGTGTCTGAAAACGGCCCCGACGCAGTTTCATCTGCAACGGTCCCACTCGCCGGATCACATCAGCCATCACCGAATCCACGCGGCCGAGGTGCCGAACAGCTCGCCGCATTTCTCCTTCCGGCAGCGTCCTCACTGCAGTGCTCCGGCCGGAGTCGCCAGGGCCAGGTCATCGATCATCTGCCGCGTGGCCGCCTCGACGGCGTCCTCCCATCGCCCCTCCCCGAACTCATCGGCAAACGGTTCACGGCGGTAGGCGAAGTTGATCCCACGAGAACTGTTGATCAGCGCTCCCAGCCCGTCCCCGGAGAACGCGGCGGCCACGTCCCCGGCGCCGGCCCCCTGGCTGCCATAGCCGGGAACCAGCAGCGGGGCGTGGGGCATGGCGACCCGCAACTCGGCCAGTTCTTCTGGATACGTCGCTCCGACGACGGCACCGACACTGCCCCGACCCGATGAACCGGCGGTTTCGGTGGCCAGTGCTTCGACCAGTTCGGCGACATGCCGGTAGACGGGTCGCTGATCGGCCTCGAGGTCCTGCAGGGTGCCAGCCCCGGGGTTGCTCGTGCGGACCAGGACATAAACACCAGCCCCCCGTTCCCGGGCAACATCGACGAACGGTTCGAGCGTGTCGCGGCCGAGATAAGGGTTGACCGTCAGTGCATCGGCACCCCAAACCGCAGCGTCCATATCCGCCCCGCCCAGGTAGGCCCTGGCATAGGCCTCGGCCGTCGACCCGATATCACCTCGCTTGGCATCACAGATGACGATCAACCCGGCCTGCCGCGCGCGGCGGATGACCCGTTGCAGCACACCGCAGCCGGCCGGGCCATACTGTTCGAAGAACGCGGCCTGCGGTTTGACAGCCGGGACCAGTGGCGCGACAACATCGATCAACCGACAGCAGAACTCCTCGAATGCCGCCGCGGCTGTCTGCTCCCGATCGCCACCGAGTTGCTCGGCGCGAGCGACAACGGTCTGCGGAATCTGGTCAAGCCGGGGGTCGATGCCGACAAGTGCCGGGGTCCGCTTCCGACGGATTGCGTCATCGAGCCTGTCTGAAAAGTGTGCCTGCATGTGGCCATCGATTGTCCGCTTCGCTCGGGGTTTTGTGAAGCGGGCTGGCGGAGAATTCCCCCGGAAACTTCCGGTCCGCTCACCGGTTCTTCCCGCCGACTCAGGCCCGGGCAGACTCGCCGGCCGCGCGGACTCAGGCAGCCGCCCGTCGCTTAGAATCGACACTGCTCAACTGCGCACCCGGGACATCCAGCAGCCAGAACGGCCACTTGCCGACACGTCCGTACTCGGTCACGTGGAAGAACTTCGACGCCGCATCAAGGATGCGTTCTTCGGTGTAGAGGTGGTGGTGATTGATCTTCTCGGCTTCGGATTGACAACTGCGCTGCAGTTGATGCAGCTCGGTGCGGTTGCTGAAGAGCACCCGGCCATCACACACCTGCCTCATCAAGCCGAAAATCGTCTCATGATCGTGGTAACACTCCGATGAACGCGAGCTGCCGAAGTACAGGTACTGGTAACTGTTGACCAGCAGGGCGGTCTGAAACGGGCCTCCGAATTCATCGATCCGTTCGGCCAGTTCGTGCAAACGCAAGTGCTCAAATCGCGATGCCCTGGAACCGAGAAACGCACCGACCGAACGGCACACTTCGAGTTCCCGCGAGTCGATGTCGATCCCCAGCGCACGCTGGCACTCGGAACGTCCAGCAGCATCGATGACGAAAAAACCCTTCGAGCAGCTCAGGTCCAGCAGGCTGTTCAGGGGATCGGGATAGGCTCCGGAAAGTTCCCCGAACCGGGTTTTCAGCTTGTGCCGGGGAACGAGCCGTCCCTGCCGGACGATGTAGTTGTGGTTTTGCGGGTAGGAATCGACGACGTAATCCGCCACGTCATCAGGCAGTCCCGAATCGCAAGCCGGCGGACGTAACAGCCCCCACCGCTCGCCGATTCGTTGCAGTCGATTCCCGAAAATTTCCACGCAGGGCTCCCCCGGTCATGGTCACTGCGCCACACCGGGGCGGAGAATATGCGCTAGATCGCCAGGTGGTCAAGATCAGTTGTGACCCGCCCACAGACGCCCTTGTCGCTATCGCCGGGATGCACTATCGTCCGCCGCGCCCCGTTTCCGCCGTCTCCCCTTCCGCGCCCATGCTCCAGATCCGCCAAACACGATGTGGCCTGGTTCCCGCAGCCAACCTGACGCGGGGACTTGCGCTGATGCTCCTGGTCCTGGCGCTGACCACACCGGGATGTCGCCTGACGCGTGGTTCCTCTGAACTGACACCACTGACAGATGATCTGGCCGACCGGTTGCAGCGCCACGTTCGGGGTGTGCTGCGTCGGGCCGAAGGCAAGGATGCGTCGGCAGAGGACGAAGTCGCCAAGACCAGTTCGGCTGACGCGGTTGCCACCGCCGCCGCGGCCGAAACCGTCTTTGGTCCATCGCCGGCGATCCAGGGAGCCGGCTACAGCCGCAGGCCGATCGCAGACAAGACAGCAGACGAACCGGCCACGAAAGACGACTCGTTTCCCGCACGGCTGGCCTTGCCGATGGTCGGCCGTGTTCCCGATATGGCACGACGACTGATCCCGACCCTGCCACTTTGGCCATCCGGCGAACAACCCGACGAGAGTGCCGAGATGACCGCCGACACGGCCCTGGCGGCATTGCGGGAGACGGCCCGAGTCGAGATCGAGAAACTCTCGCCCGGAGACACCCCGGCCCAGCGTCAGCGGTTCATTCGCAAGCACGTCATCCTGAGGCTGCTGGCAGCGATCGATGAACAACCCCAGGACGCGCTTGTACCGATCCCCGGCCTGGCCAACGCCGACCAGGAATTCTGGCAGAACATCTTCTGGGCCCAGGCCAATTACTTCGAAACCGAATCAATGCCCGAACCCGACGCGCGAGCGACCGGGACAATCGACCGCCTGGATGCGGCGATCCGCAGCCTGCAGCCGCGAGCGCGACTTGTACTCAAGCATCTGGCACTATGCCGCCAGATCCACAGTTTCGGTGACTACGAGGCATTCGAAGAAAACGAATACAGCCCGGGACAGGAGGTGTTGCTCTACACCGAGATCGAGAACTTCACCAGCCAGCCGACGTCCGACGGCCGGCAGCGAACGCTGCTGAAGTCGATGATCACGATCCAGAAGGACGAACCCTCGGGTGAGGTGATCCAGCAAATCCGGGTGGGAGCCACCGAGGATCTCTGCCGGAGTACCCGCCGTGATTACTTCCACAACTACGAATTCAAGATCCCCCGGTCCCTGCCGCTGGGACGTTACGTGCTCACGTTGCACGTGACCGACCTGCTCGGGAACAAGACCGCCAGCGAATCGCTGAAACTGACAGTGCGCTGATTCCGTTCCCCGGCCCTGACCCGCCGCGGGACTCTCGAAAACACGTCTTCAGGGCAGTGGGTCGAGAACGCCGACCCGCCGTCCCACTCGTGGATCACCGGCACCACGAACCACGCCGGTTCCTGGATCAATCACCAGCATCACCGGGTGAGCCAGCGGTCCACCAACGACCCGCAACTTGTGACCCCGGCCGGCCAGTTGCTCGCGGATCGGTGCGGGCACATCCTTGTGCAGGGTCAGTCCGGCGGGCGAAATGAACGCGGCCCGGCGATCGGGATTGGGGTCGAAGGAACCCTGATGGTGGCCGGTGATGAATCGTGGAACAACGACCGCTTCGTGTGGCTCCAGACCGAAATCGATGTGATTGAGCAACAGGTTGAGTGTCACCTGGTCCTGCAGATCGCCACCGGCGACGCTGATGGCGATCACCGGCTTTCCACCGCGGGTGACCAGCGTCGGTGTCAGCGTGATCCGGGGCCGCTTGCCCGCCTGAACGCGGTTGGGATGTCCCGGCGTGGTGTTCAACGAACGGATCCGGTTTCCCTGTGTCACGCCCGAGGGACCGGGCTGGTTGCCGACAAGATTGCAGCTGGGAGTCGCCGCCACGACGTTGCCGAACCGATCGGCCGCCAGGCAGGTGGTCGTGTCCTGCACGGGAATCGTGTAGGACCGCCGCGACGCGTACGCCGCCCCGAGCGTCGGCCGTCCGGCCAACGGGTCGCCGGGCCGACGCTGAAGCGATGCCCGGGCCGGATCAATCAGCCGCCGCCGCATCCGCGCGTACCCGGTTGACAGCAACCGCTTCAGCGGCACCTTGACGAACTCCGGATCCCCGTAGAACTCGTCACGATCGGCCATCGCCAGCTTCAGTGATTCCACAACGGTGTGAATGTAATCCGCCGAGAAGTGGCCCATCGACTTCAGGTCATAACCTTCCAGCAGCTTCAGTGTCTGACAGAGATAAGGTCCCTGGGTCCAGGGACCGCACTTGTGAACCTGATAGCCGCGGTAGGACACCGTGACGGGATCTTCCAGCGTGGTGCGGTGGGCGGCCAGGTCCTTCTTGCGGAGAAACGCCCCGATACGGATGTACCAGCGTTCCAACTCGTCGGCGATGTCGCCCTTGTAGAACCGGTCCCGCGCCGCAGCGAGTTTCTCTTCCCGTGACCCCTTCGCCCGTTGCTCGGCCTCGACGAGTTTTCTGAGCGTGACGGCCAGTCGGGAGTGCCAGTTCCGTGTCTTGCGGTCAAGGATCCTCAGCGTCGGCACAACGGCTCGTTCCAGAGAAATCGTGCCGTAACGTGCCAGCAGCGTGCAGACCAGGTGGACCATGCCGGGAACCGGAGCCGATTTCATGCTCCCGTTGGCGGGAATCCCGTTCTTGTAGTACCACTCGATTGCGCGGGGATCCAGCGGAGCCCTTCCCAGACCGCACAGCACTTTGACTTCCTTTCGCCGGGCGTCGTAGACCAGCACGGGCACCTCGCCGCCACTGGCGAACAGTCCGTGTTCGGTCACCGACAGCCCCAGCAACGCGGTCGCCGCCGCGTCGGCCGCATTCCCTTTCTCGGCCAGTACCGCCAGCGCACCAGAGACGACCTCGGCACTGCGACCGGCCGTCACGGCCCCCCCGGTTCCTGCCGCCCGCCAGGCAATCTGCGTTCGTGGCGGTTCCCCGGCCAGGGCCCGGCCCGCAAGAAACAACAGCGGGGCCATCGCCAGAAGAACCCGGGAAAAGAAAAAGGACCAAAACGGGCAACGGGCAGGTTTCATCGACGGGTTCCCCGGTGGATTCACGAAACGCGTCCCTGCATGATACTGGTCTCCACTGGCCGTTGCCCGCCAACTCGAGGACAATACTCCAGGGGGCCTGGCTACCGGCCCGGTCATTGAAATCGTCCACAGTTGCGACCAGCCCACATGCTGCAGTTTCAGACTGATCGCCGCGAGTTTCTCCGGATCGGAATCACCGGTCTGGGGCTGCCTGCCATGGCAATCCCGGGGTTGGCCGCGCGACCGGAGGCCACCCACGGTCCTGGTTGGGGCCGGGCGCGATCTGTCCTGCTCGTGTTCACCGGCGGCGGACAAAGCCAGCTGGAGATGTGGGATCCCAAGCCCGAGGCACCGCGAGTCGTCCAGGGCGAATTCTCGACGATCCGGACCTCCGTCCCGGGGACTTTCCTGGGAGAACACATGCCGCGAATCGCCGCCCTGGCCGACCGTTACACGATTCTGCGGAGCATGACCCACGAGGATCTCGACCACGGATCGGCCACCTACCTGGCACTGACCGGTCATTACCACCGGCAGCGATCGTCCAACCCGCTACCGCGGCCCGACGATTTTCCGACATTCGGTTCGTTGCTGGCCCGGGTTCGCCGCACACGCCGTTTCACTCACACCGCCGCCCACCTCAACGCACCATTGTTTTCCCCCAACACCCCGGCACCGGGACAATTCGCCGGGCTGTTGGGCCGCGAGTTCGAGCCCCTGCAACTGGGTGATCTCTCGCAGCGCCCGATGACGTTGCCCGGGCTGGAGACCCGGGCCGGCCTGCCACCGGTCCGTGTTGCCGCGCGACAACGGCTGCTGGCCGCGATCGACACCTACCGTGATCAACTGGCCGGCAACCGACAACTCGACGACAAGGACACCCTCTACGCCCAGGCCTGGCGAATGCTGGCCGACCCCGCCTGTCGCCAGGCATTCGATCTCTCTCGCGAGCCGGACTCGATTCGTGACCGTTACGGCCGCAATCGTTCGGGACAGACTTGCCTGCTGGCCCGGCGGCTGGTCGAAGCCGGTGTGCCGTTGGTCACGGTGATGTGGAACCACAATTCCCGGGGCCAGGACAAGTCCCCCGGAGTGACCGACGAATACGGTTGGGACACGCACAACGACATCTTCACGGCCCTGCGGACGCACCTGCTCCCACGATTTGACCTCAGTTTTTCGGCCCTGCTCGAAGACCTGGAAACCCGCGGCCTGCTGGAAACGACACTGGTGATCTGCATGGGAGAATTCGGACGGGCCCCGCTGGTGGCATTGGAACGCTCGTTCAAGGGCAGCACGCCGGGCCGCAAGCACTGGGCCGCGGCTTATTCGATCGCGCTGGCCGGCGCCGGGATTCGACCCGGTGCCGTCTACGGTTCGACTGACCGGTTGGCCGCCTATCCCCGGTCCCGGCCTGTCGCACCCTGGGATATCGCCGCCACGATTTTCCACGCCCTGGGCATCGACCCTCACACGACCTACACCGACCCGCTGAACCGACCGGCCCCGTTGACCACCGGCCGCGCGACCACCGGGCTGTTCGGCTAGTCGATCCAGAAGCTGAACAGCTTGGCGTTGGTCAACTCGAACTTCAGTCGCGGCCGCACGATTTCCGGAATCGCCTTCTGTCCACGCCAGGTCACGGCCAGGTCGATTCCATCTCCGCTGACCGCCTGGCAGTCGTCGAAACCGAAACCAGGGATCGGCTTGTCAGCCCCCGTGACCAGGGCGACTCGCAGTCGCCCTCCCCGGGCGATCCGGGCATTGACGTGCAGTGCATTGCCGCGAAAGGTCATCGGACGCGTGGTCACCAGGCCGGGAACCGTTCCCCCATTGAGCGACGCAAAGCGGTCGCGCGGCAGGGTCGCCAGTCCCAGCGCGTAATCGGTTCGGTGCGCAGCGGGCAGATCCTTGTTGGCGGCCTCGACCTCGGTCGGCGCTCCAAAGTAATACACCCAGACTTCCTCTCCGACCTCGAGCATCGACACGGGCCGCATGATGCTCGCGTCCCACGTGTCCCGTTTGTCATTGAAACCCATGAACGGCTGGCCGGCCCCGACTCGGGTCCAGGTTCGCCCGTCACGGCTGCAGTCGAGCTCGACATAGGTCGCGTGACGTCGGCTTCGGGCGGGAACAAAGACCCAGCGCAAGCCCACGTACACGCCCTGGTAGACACAACCCCAGTGCCCATAGACCTGGTGTTGAGGAAGCCGGGCCATCAAGGTCGGCAGCGGTCGTGACCAATGCAGCAGATCATCGCTTTCCATTATCCCGCGACCACGCACCGTCCCCGGCGAGACGACGAACTTCACGTCGCCGATGTACAGGCGGCGAATCGAATCCCACCAGAAACGGGTCGTGTCACCGATGCCGTTTTGAGGAATCCCGTATCCCCCGGTCAGGCTGGGAATCACCGGGCGGGACAGCTCACCGGTCCAATCGATGCCGTCCGACGAAAAGTGCAGGTAATAACCTTCCCGCACCGCGGGGTTCTTGCGTTCGACCAGCACCAGCGACTGGAACCGGCGTCCCGGGTCAGGTTCGTCTGGCCGGTAAAACACTCCCTGCATCTGCCCGTAAGGAATCACGACGTTGTTCGGACCGGCCAGGCCCTTGACCGTGTGACGATTGATCTTCGGGCGTCGCCATTTCACCCCGTCGTCGCTGACAGCGTAACTGTTGGCAAAACGGATCAGCTGTCCCGTGGGTAACGTCTGCCAGTCATCCCACGACACGTACCACATGCGAAAACGAGGAGCCTTGTCGAATTGCAGTACCGTTTCGACGACCGCCTGGTTGCGTTCGACGGGATCGGCCTTGAACACCGGGTTGGCCGGATGACGTTTCGGACGGTGCACCTCACGCGTGATCCCGGTGGAACGGGCCAGAAGATGGTTGTCGATCATCAACTGCCGTTCCCGGCCGATCTTGACAGCGATGTTCTGCATGTCGAGCGGAAATCTCAGCCGTTCGTTGGCCAGGTTCCGCCAGGCCGCTTTCAGCTCCGCCACATCGACCGGTTCGGCCAGACCCGGATTCAGCGGAGATCCGGACTGGGCCCGCGCATCGTCGGCGACAATCCCCAGGCAGCCCAGCAACAGGGCAAGTCCGCTCAAACCTGCTGGAACACGTCGAGTCTTCAACGTCACTTCTTCCCCGGTTTGTCAGGGCGTTTTTCGTCGCCGGTTCGGATTTTTCTGGACCACCACAATGGCGGACCGTCCAGCTGATGCAGGTACCGGTCCCGGAAGATCAGGAACCAGGAATCGATCCGGTTTTGTCCATCCATCGTCGCCGCCCCAAACTCCAGTGCCGTCTTCACGGCCTGGTCACCCTTGGCCAACCCGAGTTTTCTTGCCAGGTCGAGTACCGGCTTGATTCTCGGATCCCGTTCGATCCGCCGTTGGAACTCCGGGCGGTCACGCACCGCAATCGTTTCCGACGCCTGCCAGACGACGACCCACTGCTGACCGACTTTCGCCAGGAACTCAGACGTGATGATCGTGCGACGTTGTTTCAGGTCGTGGCGAAATCGCGTGATTCGAAACGACGGCTTCCCGGCCGTCTCGGCCTGGCGGGCCGCATCCAGCAGCGGGTCGTCCGTGTCACCGGTCGCCGATCCCCGTTTTCGGCCGACCAGTTCGCTCACCAGGTCACCGAGCAACCGGACAACCAGCCGGCCATCGATCGCACCGGCCTCCCCGGTCGGCTTCGTGGGAATCAACACTCGCCCCGTCCCCTGGAAATGTAGCGGAGCAACGAATCCACAGCTCTTCAGGGCCCGTCGCACCATCCACTGCTCGAGATTGTCATTAACCGGTGGCAACTGCTGCCAGAGAGACTCGACGGACACCTTCGTGACATCGATGTTCTTGCGTCCCAGTTCTTCACGGAGATCCTCGATCGACCGTGATTCGACCCGGGCCAGCCCCTCCGACCAGGCCACCAACGCCACACGCTTCTGCAACAGTGGTTGAATCAACAACGACTCCGCCCCCGGCAACTTCTCGTGGACAATCACGAAACGTGTTGCCGGCAACTTCTTCTGCTCTTCAAATCTCCGAATCTGCGTGTCAAGACGATTTCGTTCGGCCTTCAACGACGCGTGGAGGGGATCGTCTTTGCCGAGTTCATCGCGCCAGCGATCGATCCGGTCACGGAGTCGGCGCCAGCCCCGGGGAACCGACTCGGCCAACCCTGCATCGATCCGAGCCAGCCGACCGGGATCCTCTGCTCGCAACCATTCGCGTCGCACGGCCATGGCCAGCCCGTCGCGATTGGAGCGGTGCAAAACCGCACCGAGCACCGGTTGCCCCTCGGCTGTCTTCAGACGATCGACACCCCGCCTGGTCAGCGGAACGGGATCGGCTGCGGTGGTGACAGCAGTGGCAATCGCGAGAACGATCGGCAACCATTTCTTGATCGACATTCTCTCAGTATATGCAAATCGTCGGGACGTGCCTCCTTTGCACAAAGAATCCCTTCATGCCAACATCGCGATCATGAATTCCCTGTCCCCGATTCTTTGTGCTCTGCTAGTGATCGTGCCGGGATCGGCAACGATGTCACTCGCTGACGAACCTTCCCGCCGCGGGGATGGTTTCGATGTGCTGATTCGTGGCGGCCTGGTGATCGACGGCAGTGGTCGTCCGGGACGCGTGACCGATGTGGCGGTCATCGGCCGGCGGATCGTGGCGGTCGGAGACCTTCATGGCCTGCCCGCCCGGGTCATCATCGATGCCAGCCGGCAGGTGGTCTGCCCGGGCTTCATCGATCTCCACAGCCATGCCGACCGAGGCATTCTCGAGTTTCGGGGAGCCGAGAACTACATCCGCCAGGGTGTGACAACACTGCTGTGCGGGAACTGCGGCAGCTCTCCCACCGACGTCGCCGACTTCTTCGGCCGCTTGCGCTCCCCGGGCACCGGTCCCAACATCGCCCTGCTGATTGGACATGGCAGCGTCCGACAATCGGTCATGGGGCGACGAAATGCCCCACCGACCGCCGAGCAACTGGCGAAAATGAAGCGGATCGTCCGCGAGGCGATGCAGGCTGGTGCCGTGGGACTCTCGACCAGCCTGCGTTACGGGCCCGGGTCCTATGCATCGACCGGGGAGATCGTGGCCCTGGCCCGGGAGATCGTCCCCTTCGGCGGGTTCTACGCGACACACATGCGTGACGAGGGAACTCGGATTCTCGAAGCCCTGGAAGAAGCGTTGCAGATCGGACGCCGGGCCGGTGTTGCCGTCCACGTGTCTCATCACAAGATCTCCTCGGCGTCGGTCTTCGGCATGACACGGCAGACGCTGTCCCGCATCGACGCGGCCCGCAAGGCCGGCATCGATGTCAGCCTCGACCAGTACCCCTATGCCGCCGGCAGCGGTGGAGTCGGACTGTATGTTCCCCAGGCCTCTCTCGCCGGAGGCCTCGATGCCTTCCGACGACGTGTCGCTGATCCGGAAAGAAAACGAACCATCGTCGCGGCGGTGGAAGACCTGCTGGTGAGAAAACTCTACGAGGCCGATCAGAGCCCGGGGGACCCGGATCACACCCGCCTGGCGCTGGCACGCGTGCAGATCGCCCGGGCTCGTCACGACGAACAACTGGAAGGCCTGACGCTTGTCCAAGTCCTGGGTGCCCGCCGACAGAAGATCACCCTCAGAAATGGTGCCCTGCTGCTGGTCGAACTGGTCGGTCACGGTGTCACCGGAATCAACCACACGCTCGACGCACGCCCCGGACGGGATGTCGATCGCGTGATGAGCTATCCCCACACCTCGATCGCCTCCGACGGCAGCGTGTTCCGATTCGGAGAAGGCAATCCTCACCCGCGATCCTACGGTTGCTTCCCGAGAGTGCTGGGCCATTACGTCCGAAACCGCAAACTGCTGGGCCTGGAAACCGCGATCCACAAGATGACCGCCCTGCCCGCCCGGCGACTCGGCTGGGTCGACCGCGGACTGATCCGCACCGGACAGATTGCTGATCTGACCGTCTTCGACTCGGCGACCGTGGCCGACAAGGCAACGTTTCTGAAACCCCACCAGCACTCGGTCGGCATTCTTCATGTGCTCGTGGCCGGCACATTCGTCCTGAAGAATCGCGTTCTGACCGACCGTCGCCCTGGCCGCCCGGTGGGACTGGGTTCTCCCCCCCGCGGGAACCGCCCTTGACCGTGGCGACGAGATGACGACTGCCGTTTTGGCACTTCTGGCCGATTCGCCACCCCGTTAGCGTGCTGCCATTATGGCATCCGTGTGGCCGAACCATAAACAGGAGAAAACCATAAACTGTTTCTATTATTATAGTTACATATTATCTGTTTGATTGGCACGCCATTTGTTTCTTGTATTTCTCGGTCGAGTCCTGGTGGTCAGGCTCGAAGGTCGAACGCAACGGACGTTCACGGAACGGGAAACGGAGGATAGAGACATGGCCAATACACTGGTTCCCTTTGGGTGGCGATTGGGTCGACTGGAGAATGTCTGGGATGACATGGACCGGGTGATGGGCGAGATGTTTGGTGGCAGTCAGCCGAAGGTTGACTGGGCCCCGCATCTGGACCTCTCAGAGACCGAGACGCACTACGAGGTGCTGCTTGATCTGCCGGGCGTATCGCACGATGAGATCGAGATCGAGTTCAAGGAAGGCGACCTCTGGATCACCGGCAAGCGGGAGGAGGAGCGGACCGACGAGGAGCGATCGTGGCACAGAGTCGAGCGGCGTCGCGGCACCTTCCGGCGGGTGATTCGCCTGGGTGACGACGTCGAGGCCGACGATGTCGAGGCCGAGTTCACTGACGGTGTACTGGCGATCACAGCACCGAAGGTGGCGCGGGCGCAGCCCCATCGGGTCGAGATCAAGCCCTGATCGCTGAGCCTCCTGGTGGCGGTAGGGTACGCCAATGACGGTGCGTGCCCTACCGCAACGGTGTGGCGCTGAGTCGAGTGGCCAATCGGTCCATCCGGGCCCGGACATCGGGAAGCGTCGCCGCCAGATTGTTCTGCTCGCCTGGATCTCGTGACAGGTCGTAAAGTTGTGCATCGGGCTGACCGGCTGCCGGTTTGCTGCGACGCGGTTTCGAGAATCCACCGCTGCCCAACTGGGGGATGTATTTCCATTTCCCGTCCCGCACGGCCAGAACCCGTCCCGACGACTGGCTGACAAGAGTCCTGCGGGCGGGGTGGCGCCTGTTTGGTTTCTGCCAGACGGCCCATTGGCTGATGCTGTCTTCGCCGGCGCCGTCTGGAATATCGGCCCCGGTGATCTCGGCCAACGTTGCCAGCAAGTCGGTGTGGCAGATCAGGTGATCGGTCACGCGGCGGGCCGGGACCTGGCCGGGCCAGCGAACGATCAACGGCATCCGGTGCCCGCCTTCCCAGGCATCCCCCTTCATGCCTCGCAGTCCCCCGGTGGCACTGTGGCCGAACCGCTTGGCATCGTGGGGGTACCAGACCGGTCCGTTGTCGCTGGTGAAAATGACAAGCGTCCGTCGGTTGATCTTGTTGCGGTCCAACGCGTCGATGATGGTCCCCACCGTCTCATCGACCATCATCACGAAGTCCCCGTACATCGAGGCCCCGCTCTTCCCCTGGAACTTCTTCGACGGCAGCCAGGGCGTGTGGGGGGCCGGAAGTGGGACGTAGAGGAAAAACGGCGACTCCTTCGACATTGGCGACCACTGGTCAATGAAGCCGACGGCCGCGCGTTCGACCATCGGCAGAACATCCTCGAACCGGAAATCGGGTGGAACCGGGCCGGCCCGCCAGAAGGCACCCTGGATCCTGGTCCAGTTCCGGCTGAAGTTGTCCATCGCCCGGGCCGTTGGCGGTGTCACGCAACGATCATCACGAATCCAGTAATAGGGAGGAATATCCAGCGACGCGGGAATGCCGAAGAACCGGTCGAATCCTCGGTCGAGTGGCCCCTGCGGAATCGGTTTCGAGTAATCCTCGCGGGACTTGCCACCGGCGAATCCCTGATGCCACTTGCCCACGCAGGCCGTGCGGTAACCCTGTTTTCCCAGCAGGCCGCCCAGCGTCACGCGATCGGGCTCGATCCGGCTTTCGGTCCGTTCCGAACGCAAACTGCGGAACGGGTAGCGACCGGTCAACAGGCCGTAGCGAGTCGGCACACAGACGGCCGCAGGCGAGTGAGCGTCGGTGAAGCGGACCCCCTGCCGCGCCAGGCGGTCGATGTGAGGTGTCGGAATCTTGCTTTTCCGGTTGTAACACTGTGGATCGCCGTAGCCCATGTCATCGGCCATGATCAGCACGATGTTGGGTGGTGTCGCCGCCCGTGCCGAAACGACCGTCAGAACCAGCAGCAGACTGGCCGCGACCCATACTTTCTGTCTCGACATCATCGGTTCCTCGTCAACGTCTGGCCCTGCGGCGTGTCAACTGGCTGAGTTGGAGTACGTGCTCGTGGACTCGTTCGCCGTCGATCGTGATCGCCTCGAACCGCACCCGGGGATCATCGAGTGTCGTGTCAAATTCCATCAAGGCAAACGAGCAGGTCTTGTTGTATCCCCACAACAACCCGGGCGTCTTCACGACCTTGTGCGTGTGCCGATTGGTCAGCCTGGAACTCTCGAACTCGTAGAGATCGTAGCCCTGCTTCCGCTTCGTGATTCTCAGATCGGTCCGGTGCCGGTCGGCGGCCACCAGGATCACCCCGTTGACCTGCTCGGTTTCCAGAAACCGGAAGATCTCCTCCCGTTCCCGGGGAAAACCGTCCCAGGTGTCCAGGCTTCCCGGCTTGACACCGGCGGTCCAGGGAACCGGCGAGGCGATAATCTTGAAAGTCCCCGTCGATGATTTCAACGTGCGTTTCAACCAGGCCATCTGCACCGGTCCCAGCATGCTGCGGGTTGGTCGCCGACTGCGATAGTAGCGGCCGTCGAGCAGGATGACGTGGAGGTCACCGATCCGAAAATCACACCAGCAGCCGGGTTGTTTCGGACCACCGGCATAGAACGGGTTGCACCAGTTGTGAGAGAAGGTCTGCCAAACCCTCCGCTTCCAGGCCGGTTTCTCGATCAATGGACCGGGCACGCAATCGTTGGTCCCGAAATCGTGATCGTCGTAGATCGCATACACGGGCGTCCCGGCGACCAGTCGCCGCCACTCGGGTCGCGACTGCCGACGGTAGTAGCAGTACCGGGTAGTCAACGTCTCCTCGGGTGCGTCGATGTAGACGTTGTCACCGAGCATCAGCAACGCGTCGGGGCGTCGCCCGCGAATCGTGTCCCACATCCGTTCCCATTTCGGCACGTATCCGGCCCCACCGCCGAAAACGATACGGGTCTTGCCCCGGGTACCGGCTGCCAAGGTTGTCCTGAATCTCGCGTGGTTGACCGGTTGCACTACCCCGTCGACACGCACCTCGTAGCGGTACTCCCGACCGGGTTTGAGTCCCTCGGCGCGAACGACAGCGGTGAAGTCTGTCGCGGCGACCGTCCGCGCGACCGGCGACTTGACCATCTCATTGCTCTTTGAATCGACGATCCGCACGTCGACGGCCGCGGCTTTGGCGGTGCGAACCCAGAACGAGGCGGCCCGTTGGGTGACATCGCCGAGCATGGGTCCGTGGACCAGCGACGGTCGCCTGTGCCGAACCTCCAGGGTCTTGTAGGCCTCGGTTTCGTAGAGCGGCGCGAGCACGTCCCGGGGCCCGGCCACCAGCCGGCCAAACGGCATTCCCGCCGCCAGCGCCCGGCGGGCCCGCCGGATGCCCTCGTCGAGCCGCCCCTGTTTCAACGCCGACATCATCATCACGAAGTGCGTCTCGGCGGCGTCAGCCTTGGCCTTGGCCAGTACCTCTTCCGCCCGCCCGTACCTGCCGGTGGCAATCAGGCGGGTGGCATTGCGTTGGGGATCGTGCTGTGCGAAGGCGCGACCGCTCACCAGTGAGCAGGCCATGATCACACAGGCCCATCGCGTCACCCGGCAATTCATCACATCGTTCTCCACCTGATTCCCGTCTTGTCGCCAAAAGTAGCGTCCGAAAACTCGACCGACGTGTCAATTCGCCGCACGCTTCGCATGGACTGGCGGTAAATGTGGGCCAGACCTTCACTCGGACAATGCAGTTCTCTTCAGCCCTCTTCCATTTCTTGCCATTTCAGTTCAGTAGTTTCGGGCTGGCTTTTCGACATCAAGTGATGGCGAAAGAAAACTGTTGCGCCGCCACCGATCAGACAGCCGATCACCAGGCTGGCCACGGCGATATAGGGAAAATCCCAGGACTGGTCACCACGGATCTTGATTACCGCCACCACGGAGATCAGCACGGTCACGAAAGTGCAGCCGGTGATCATTGCCGAGAAGAACTCCAGCCACGGGGAACGATCCGTCGAGTTCATCAACGAAAAGCTCTTGCCACGAATCCAAAACAGGAATCGCAAGACAAGTCGGTTCGCAAAGGTAACCAGGAGAACAACACCAAGGAAACCGATTGCGTAAACGATCCCACGCTCCTCTGCTGTTTTCCTGCTCACGTCTTCCCGGTCACCACTACCCACCTGGAGTGGCCAGTTTTTCCGGAACCTTGCCGTCACCGGTCGGTTTGCCGGCCAGTAGCCAGGCCAGGTTGAACCGGGCCACGGTCGCCCCCCCTTTCGGGCCACCCTCGAAATGCAGGTAAATCCAACGGCCGCTTGGCGTATCGGGACGGCCGGCGGTCAGCGACGAGTAGGCAAAGCGGCCAGCAAAGACCTGGCGATTGATCGGCCACGTCTTGCCCCCATCGAAACTCGCCCACACCGTGCCATGGTCACGGCCGCTGGGGCTGTCGCAGTTGCTGTAGATCAGGATGTCCCGATCCTTGACGGGCAGTCGCACCAGGCCGCCCATGCAACCGTAATTCGAGTTCTGCGGTCCATCGGGAAGCACCTTGCAGAACAACAGCCCCTGCCAGGTCACACCCCCGTCCTCGCTCCAGGCGGTCCAACGTCTGAGCGGGCTGGCCCCTTTCGAGGCCCAGTGCCTGCGCGAGTTGTAGTAAATCCGCCCATCGGCCAACTCGGCCAGCGTCGCCTCCCCGGTGCCCATGGCCGGGAACGGTTTACTGGTTCGCCAGGTCTTGCCCCCGTCGTCACTGTAGACGGCATTGGTGAAATGTTGCGGCCACTTGTCACGGGCATTTTTCCCCGCGTAGTACCGCGACGGACGCAGTAACCGCCCCTTGTGTTTTCCACGGCGAAGCGTGATGCCATGTTCGTTCATGTGCATCGAGGGCATCCGGCCCTTGGAATCGGGATGGACGGTCACCTTCCCGGCCTGCCAGGTCTTACCGTCGTCCTTGCTGCGGAAAACCGTCAACGGGGCCGGCGGATGCCGTGCCTCGACGAAGGCCAGGATGTCGCCGGTCGTCTCGTCAACCGTCGTGCCTCCACCCTGGAACCCGGGTCTGGCAATCGTGGTCGGCTTGTCCCAGGTCTTACCCCCGTCCTCGCTGCGGCGAGAAAGCACGTGGCCGCTTCCCCAGGTCACCAGCACCGTCCCCCTCATCGTCACCACGACATTGGGAAAACGCTGACCGCTAAACACCTGCTGCATCTCGAGTTGTGGTTCACCAAGGAAAGCCCCCAGCGGCCCCTCGACCGATTTGTCCGCGGCGGCAAGTGAACTGGCCAGCCACAGCCAGGCGATCAAACCTCCGGAGGTGATGAACTTTCGCATGAATTCTCTCTCCCGCTACCCAAGGGACCTCGATTGCAGAAGATCATCGCCTGAGAGCACGTGATGCGGTAGTCAAACCTCATCGATCGCCGAGGATTTCTCCGAGCACCTGCAAGAGGACTCTCCACCGAGATCTCACGGTGCTTCGGTGAAACAGCTTCCGGTCACGGGATCCGTATCAGGCCAGGCCTGGAATCGGATCCGCTTCGAAGACCCGGTAGGGGCGGCCACCCACATCGTGCCAGTGCGCAGAACGAGGGATACCCAGCGTCTCATAGATCGTGGCGGCCAGGTTGTGCGGTGTCAGTGGTTCATCGATCGGATAGGCACCGATTCGATCTGTCTGGCCAACCACGTGTCCCCCCGCGACACCCCCTCCCGCCAGCAACACCGACTGGGCCGCTCCCCAGTGATCGCGACCCGGCAGTTTGTAGTGCTTCTCCAGCCGCGAGATTTTCGGCGTGCGACCAAACTCACTGCAGACGACTACCAGTGTCGTTTCCAGCAGCCCGCTCTCGTCCAGATCGTCGATCAACGCGGACAGGGCACGATCAAAAGGTGGTAAGAGCTTGTTCTTCAGGAGCGGAAAGTTGTCTCCATGGGTGTCCCAGGACACCCCGCGGCCCAGGTGCGCCTGGACCATCCGCACGCCATTCTCGATCAACCGTTTCGACAACAGGAGTGTCTTGCCGAAGAGGTCCCGACCGTAGCGATCCCGCGTACGGGGGTCACCACGATCGACGTCGAGTGCATCCCGGACCTTCTGCGAGGTCAACAACGACAGGGCACGTTCCCGCTGCCGTCCAAATCTCTCGACGCGGGCAAACAGGTCCAATTGCCGGCGCTGTTGTTCCAGTTCGTTGAGCAGATCACGTCGTCGGCCCAGACGCCGGATCGACACGTCCTGGGGTCGACGCGGATTCGGAGCTCGGAATACGGGAAACTGAGCATGTTTCTGGGTCTTCATGTTCGAGAACATGAAACAGTCCGGGCACGAACCGTACTGGTTGCACTGTGCCGCGGCCTGTAACAACCAGGGATCATGCCGCTCACCCATTCGCCCGGCCGTTTGACCACCGCGGACCTGCTTGGCCACGTTGATCAACAAGCGTGGCAACATCACCGCAGAAGGTAACGCACTGTCGCTCTTCAGCTGCGCCCCGACGATGGACGTCATCGACGGGAAATCGGTCGAAACCGGTTTGACCCGGTTAAACGGCGTCGGCAACTCCATCTTCCCGCACAACACGTAGTGATGTGCCTGCGTATGATCATTGGTCGGATGCCCGAACGAACGCACCAGCGACCAGCGGTTACTGCGGGCTGCCAGCCGTGGCAGGTGCTCGCAGATCTGCAAGTCGGGCACCCGCGTTGAAATCACATCGAAATCACCGCGTGTCTTGTCCGAAGCCTGCGGCTTCGGATCAAAGCTGTCAATGTGCGACAAACCACCGGGCAAATAAACCAGCAGAACAGACCGTTCCTTGGGCTGTGAACCCCGTGCCCCGGCTCCCGCCGTTGCACGTTCGACATCAGCCAGCGAGAGGCCGAACAGGCCGAGGCCTCCAATCTGGAGCGCCCGGCGACGAGTCCCCGGCGGCATCACGTGTGGAAGATCGAGCATCGTCACCGCAGTCCGTGAAGGCCCCATCAGGAGAGATACCAATCCCAGTGAATCCCTGGGTGCAACACGCGGGGATTATAACACGCCGCTGGGAAACCACACCGCCTTGTCCCGGACGGAAACTACTTGGCGACACGCTTCAGGTACTTCAGGTCCACGGCCGACTGTTCCAGTAACTCAGTACTGCTCAGGCTGCGGAAACTCGAGCCCCCCTTGTATTCACTGTGCAGCGAGACGGTTCCGTTGTACTTCAATCCCTCGAGACGCTTCATGAAGCGTGGCAAGGGGGCCTGGCCGTCGGCAAGTGGCACGTACTCGGTCCGAAACTGCATTTGCCCCGACTTGTCGCGACCCGTCGATTTCCAGTGGAAGTTCTTGACCCCGACCAGCGACAACCACGGCGCCACCAGTTCCAGGCCCATCTCCCAGCCCGACAGTCCCCCCTCGACGGTCATGTGCATCGGATCCACATAGGCCCCCACGCTCTTGGGGTCGAAGTCCTTCAGGATCAGGTACAGGATCGATCCGCCGTTGGCCAGAACCTGGCCCGAATGCACGTGGACGCACGGCTGGATCCCGTTGCGTGACGTGAGCTTGATGAGCCCCTCGAGGTTTCGGCGAGCCGCGTCGATCTGTTTGAGCAGCGTTCCAAACGGCCTGTACGGCCAGTAGCCCAGCTTGATCTGCCGCACGCCGTAATGTGCACACGCCCTGATCACGTCCCGGGCGTGAGGGCTGTTGGTCGAGCTGATGGCTGTCGACGCCATCAGGATCTCGACACCGACTTTCATCGCCACCTGATGCGCCTGTGAAAGCCCCATCTCGGCATTCTCGGGGCGAACGTGACCACCGGGCCTGAGCGTCAGATCGATCCCGTCAAATCCGCGTTTCTTCACTTCCCGGCAAACACGTTCGATGTCCAGGTCAGCGAGGTTGTCGGTAAAGAGTGCATATTTCATGTTGATCCCTACCCCGCTTTACGGCCCAGGTGTTTTCGAGGTGGCACCCGTTTCGATGGGGTTCTGCCGGTCGTTGCTCCATCCAATCCAGCCGTCGCTGTAGAGCGATGTGTTGGGCAGGCCGATCACCCGAGCAAACGTCAGCACTTCGGCGGCCCGCCATCCGCCACCGCACATGAAGGACAGATGTTTGTCGGTGCTGATCCCCGCCTTTTTCCAGAGTGCCAGGATCTCGTCGGCGTTTCGCATCGTGTTGTCGATGTTGCGGTAGGGCGTCAGCGAGTTCGCACCGGTGAAACCAGCCTGACCATAAGTGGAACCGGGAATTCGCCCCTTGCGGAAATGGTACTTGTAACCGGACGTCTTGCCGATGAACTCCGCCCAGGTGCGGTTGTCGACGAGTACAAAGTCTTCTGGCTTACGGAGTCCGGCTTTCACTCGCGCGAGGTCGTCAATCAATGTTGGCCGGACGGGAATTCTCGCGCCGAACGACTTCGCCCCAGCTGGCGGCTGACTCCTGGTTTCCACGGGAAACCTCGCGGCTTTCCACGCAGCAAATCCGCCATTGAGTACCCGGACATCACTCACACCCATGTACTGCAGCACGATCGCCAATCGATAACTGGCCATCGGGTCCTTGCCGGAAATGACAACCGTATCATCTGCCTGGAACCCGTAACGTGTTGCGAACCCAGTGAGCACGGCAGGATTGCCAAGCTTCCATTGCGGCGGTGGCTCGAAGTGGTCCGTGTTGACATGAAAACTGCTCGGAACATGTCCTTTCGAGTAAGACGCGTCCTCGCCACCCCAGCTGACTTCCACGAACTTGACCCGTTTCGCGTTCTCGAACGTCTCGGGCAAGTGCCCCTCCAGCAGCCGCTTCACGATCGAAGCGGGCAGCAGGAGATGAAAGTTCCTGTACCGCACTAACGGCCTGCTCTTGTCTGCGGCCCACTTCTTGAGATCCAGGGAATAGAGCTTCCGGAAGCCGGTTTGCCGCAGATAGTCAGCCAGGCGGCGACGATCTCGCTCTTTTGTACTGTACAGCACAATGTGCTTGTCGCGTTCGATCCCCTTGGTACGCAGAACCGTCGCCAGTCTTTCGGTCTTTCCCTTTTGGTCTCCCTCAAGCCAACTGGCCGGAAAGTCGACCGCATGTGGTATGTGGCCACCGCGGTTGATGCCATCCAGCGCCCATCCGTTGAAAGCGTCTGTCGCTCGAGCATCGACGAGGATCCAGTCGTCGTCGTTCTTGACCTTCAGGACGTCAGCGACCGACAACCTCGTGGCACCCCGCAAGCCCTGCTGGGCCAACGCCTGATCGCTTGCAGGCCACACCGAAATCACCAACCCGAACAGCACCAATCCGTGGGTGGAGCACATGCGATTACTGAACGAAATCATCGGTCGGCCCCTGACTTTCGGGCTGAA
>Ga0163108_10000382_pt1 | contig 32873 bp, 24 predicted proteins | sample Fk1155metaG_FD_109644 | JGI IMG/M metagenome (GOLD analysis project Ga0163108, IMG submission 109644) | Marine microbial communities from the Central Pacific Ocean - Fk160115 155m metaG | ecosystem: Environmental > Aquatic > Marine > Oceanic > Photic zone | place: The Central Pacific Ocean...
CTCCTGTCGTTACGCCTTTCATGCAGGTCGGAACTTACCCGACAAGGAACTTCGCTACCTTAGGACCGTCATAGTTACGGCCGCCGTTTACCGGGGCTTCGGTCGTCAGCTTCACACCGAAGTGCTAACCGCCTTCCTTAACCTACCGGCACCGGGCAGGCGTCAGACTCTATACATCCTCTTGCGAGTTAGCAGAGTCCTGTGTTTTTGATAAACAGTCGCAGAAGCCGATTTTCTGTGGCCTCCAGAAGCGTGAACCCCCAGAGGCACCCCTTATCGCGACCTTACGGGGCCATTTTGCAGAGTTCCTTAACCACCGTTCTCCCGAGCGCCTTAGACTACTCGTCTCGCCTACCTGTGTCAGTTTTAGTACGGTCACAAGTGCATCAACCCTTAGAAGCTTTTCTTGGACATCCTTCAGATGAATTCGGGAATAATCCCCCCTTCGGCTTCTTGGCTTATGAGAGACGGATTTTCCTATCTCTCACCTCAAAGCTTTCGAATCCCAATCTAACTAGGCTTTACATCATCTGGATGCCGTCCCTCCATCGGTCCACACTTGTGGCGCAGGAATGTTGACCTGCTATCCATCGTCTACGCCTTTCGGCCTTGACTTAGGAACCGGCTAACCCTGGGCGGAATTGCCTTCCCCAGGAAACCTTAGGCTTTCGGCGAACAGGATTCTCACCTGTTTTATCGTTACTCATTCCGGCATAATCACCTGTACACCCCGACACCGCTCCTTTCGGTACGGCTTGTATCTGGTGTACAGCGCTCTCCTACCACTGTAGACGTCCGCAGACGTCTACAATCCACTGCTTCGGTGAAATGCTTACTCCCGTTCATTATCGGCGCAGAGTTACATCGACCAGTAAGCTGTTACGCACTTTTTAAATGGTGGCTGCTTCTAAGCCAACATCCTGGCTGTCACAGTAACTCAACTTCCTTAGTGACTGAGCATTTCTTCGGGACCTTAGCAGATGGTCTGGGTTGTTTCCCTCTCGACCGCGAGGCTTATCCCCCACGGACTGACTCCTGAGATAATCGCATCGGTATTCGGAGTTTGGTTCAGTGGGGTACCCCGGAAAGGGCCCCCATCCGATTCAGTCTCTCTACCCCCGATGCGTAGTGGCTCAAGGCTATCCCTAAAGATATTTCGGAGAGAACGAGCTATCTCTGCGTTTGATTAGACTTTCACTCCTCCCCACAGATCATCCCCTCAGTTTTCAACCTAAGTGGGTTCGGTCCTCCACGCGGTTTAACCCGCGCTTCAACCTGTCCATGGGTAGATCACGCAGTTTCGCGTCTACCACCTACGACTATAATTCGCCCTATTAAGACTCGGTTTCCCTGGGGCTGTTGCCCGTAAGGCCTTCGCCAGCCGCAGACGGTAACTCGCCGGATCATTATGCAAAAGGCACGCCGTCACGCATTACATTTGCAAGCAAATGTCATAGCGCTCCGACCGCTTGTAAGCACATGGTTTCAGGTGCACTATCCTCCCCTAACAGGGGTTCTTCTCATCTTTCAGTCACCCTACTGAGTTCACTATCGGTTGTCAGAGAGTATTTAGCCTTACGGGATGGTCCCCGCAGATTCAGTCGGGGTTCCACGTGACCCGACCTACTCAGGAACTCTTCGATACTCTCAACATTGCTTCGGATACGGGACTGTCACCCCCTGTGGTTGGCCTTTCCAGACCATTCTACTCGCAAGTTGATTTCTCATGTGAAGAGCCCTACTACCCCTCAGAGGAAACCTCCAAGGTTTGGGCTGTTCCCGTTTCGCTCGCCGCTACTAAGGGAATCGATTTTTCTTTCTTCTCCTCCGGTTACTTAGATGTTTCAGTTCACCGGGTTAGCCACTTATGCCTATGTATTCAGCATAAGTCATTCAGGAATCCAAGGATCGACGTTTGTTTGACAACTTCCCTTGGCTTTTCGCAGTCTTCCACGCCCTTCATCGCCTTCTGACACCAAGACATCCCCCATGTGCTCTTAATAACTTGACCACAAATATTCAACGCTCTTTACAGTTTGTAAAAAAACGTCCATGGTCAAACTCGTAAACGATATCTTCGTTGTAGATGCAAACCTTCCTCGCTTCACCGCAGCACGTTGCTGCCGATCACCTGGGTCGATTTGCATCTCGAGTTCGTCTTGCTGTGCTTGCTCGTCGAAACCCCTCTGCAAGAGAAGAAGACTCACAAGCTACAACGCTCAACTCTAACCGGCACTATATCAAAACGACTTTCGTTTCGAATGTAGTGCAGATGCCATCTACCTTTACTACTACATTGTCAAAGATCAAAACAGCAACCGCCGAAGCAGCCACTGCTCTGCCCTGGTGGACAGAAACCACACCCCGCCCACAGCTGTTTTCCTTGGGAAATCGTCGCTGCGAATGGAACTTGGTTCCTAGCCACCAGTTACCTGCTAATGGGAAATCCCAGTAAGCAAGACGTGAGTTTACTAATCGGTTACCGTGCTGTCAACAAGGAAGCCCATAAATCCCAAGGATTTACCGCCAGGTTTCCCGGATCCGCCCACGCCCTTGTCGCAGTCACGGTACTCGTGAGGCTTGGCGAGCGTTGTTGAGACCCTTTTTTAGCATGGATCGAGTAGTAGAAAAACCGTGTAAAGCAGGCTGAAAGGGCATGCTTTGCACGGTTTTATGCTCAAGATGAGCCGTGTCCTCGATAGGTCCCTGGTTAGACGTCATCGTCGCTGCCCTCGCGTAACGCCTCGACGATTCGGCTGCGCTCGGGGCCCGAGTAATTGTCAAAAGCATAACGGAACCGCGTCTCAAGGTAGCTGGAAGCCAGGTCCGTTAAGGAAGTGACTCGGAGACCGTCTTCCATGAGGGACCAGTTGTCCCTGAATTCGACCACTTCATCCACGGCCAGTACGTAAAGCCCCGAGTCGCGTCCGTCGGAGCGACGCAATTCGAAGATCACGAACAAGGTCGTATTGTCAATGGCACCAATAGACTTGAATTCTGATTGCGGTGACCTTTGCCCCTGGTTGTGGAGCACGGTGACGAGGCTGGCGTCGGTCCAGTCCCAGGCAGCAGCATCCCGACTGGCATCCAGTGAATCAGATATCTCGCAGTACCATTTCTGTTTCATGAGCTTCACCTTGTCCTCGGAAAAATCCGCCCTGGCTTTTTTTCTGTCGGAGTCGTTGGTTGCTTCATCAAGGTGCTGGTCCTTGAGTGCCTGGAACAGTGTTTTGTCTTCCATGAGTGAGAGTTGTTCCAGCTGGGCCTTTTCTCCAGTTTGTACAGCGGCAAATACGGCTTTTCCCAGGGCTTCTGCTGATCGCTTGCGATCGGGTAGGACCAAGAACACGGTTAGCAGAATGGCGATGATGCCAGCCGTTGAGGCGCAGAGGATTACCGTCTTTGCTCCGAGGGCGGTTTTTGATCGTGACGCAGGTTGTGACTTGACCTGAATATCATTCAGCGAGGGAATGTTTGCAGGAGGGGTGTCCGTGGCCTGTGGTGAGCAGGGAGGTTGTGATTTCGAGGGATCCGACTGTGAGGTAAGTGTCGCTATCAGTCCCTTGATTTTTCGTGCGGCCACCCACTTGGCTAGTCCCTGTTTCCAGACAAATGTATCCTGCTCGACCGCGCCGGATTGTGCCAGTGAGCGCAATTGGCCACTGGAAAGAGGTCCGAGGGTCTCGTCGTTCGCACGGTAATACCATTCGCTTGCCATGGCCAGTCCCTATTCATTTGAAATTGTTGTTGGTTGGTGTAGGCGGCCCGTGGCCACCTGGTGATCCACTTGTCATGAGGCGATCGTGAGGAAAATGGTGACCTGGGCACTGTTACCCTTGAAGGTCCCCTCCCTTGTGATCCGGGGAGAGTCTCGGCAGGCTCCCCCGGCCTCATGGCTTGTAAGGTGGAAATGCGAGGCAGCGTCACCAACCCGACAGCGTTCTGGGTAGAAAGCCGGATTAGCTGTGCTTTGGTGGCAAGAAACGAAACAAGCCGCTGCCAGAGAGCGGCTTATGCCTCCTGATGCGACAGGCTGCACGATCGTGCAACCTGTCAAAGTGGAGCTGGACGGACTTGAACCGACGACCCCCGCGTTGCAAACGCGGTGCTCTCCCAACTGAGCTACAGCCCCTCTGTGCAGAAAAAACCGGGTAAGTGGGCGCACGAAGATTCGAACTTCGGACCTCGTCGTTATCAGCGACGCGCTCTAACCAACTGAGCTATGCGCCCGGCTGAGCCGAGATGTCCTGCTCCATAAAGGAATTCAGGTCATCGACCGGCCCAAGAGTAGCGTATTTTAAACAGTCGACTCAAACTGTCAAACCGGTTCAATATCTTTACTACGTTACCGAGTCCCAACCTCAATGGAGAAATCTTCCCCCCAATCGTCATGTTTTGCCGCTTAAAGGTCGACAAATCAGGTTGAGACTGTCTTCCACTTTCGGTCCTGTTATGCGGAGATTTTCGACCTATGTTTTTCAGTAAATGCCCATTTGGTGCCGTTCGCCTCTGCTCGTGCCTTGCAGGCCTGCTGCTGATCATGTCACTAATGGTCGAAAATCTGCTGGCAGCCAAGCCGACTGTCGGGGCTGCCCTGCAACTGGCACCCATTCAGAAGTCGGTTCAGTTTGAGCAGCCGACGGCCCAGCAGCAAGCTCAATGTACGATCCAGGCGGAAACGCAGCAGAAAGTGGTCGGCTGGTACGTACGTCATCCCGAAGGCCGTTTGTTGAGGCGTTTCCTGGATGTGAACGCCGACAATAAGGTGGATCAGTGGTGCTATTACCAGAATGGGATTGAGGTGTATCGGGATATTGATGCAGATTTCAATGGTACGGCAGACCAGTCCCGCTGGCTGGGGACAGCGGGTACACGCTGGGGAATTGACCGTAATGAGGATGGGAGCATTGATCACTGGAAGCAGATTTCGGCGGAAGAAGTCTCCATGGAGCTGCTGCAGGCGATCCGGGAACAGGATGCCGGCCGTTTTCGGGCCTTGTTGCTGACATCGACGGAGCTGGGGCAATTGCAGTTGGGGACCGGCAAGACGGCAGAGTTAAAAAAGAGTATGGCGGCAGCCCAGGCTGGATTTACCCGTTGGGCTCAGCAGCAAAAGGCCGTTAGCCAGGCGACCGAATGGGTTCATTTTAGTGGCGGTTCCCCGGGCCTGGTGCCAGCTGGGACGGAGGGGTCCGGCAAGGATCTCGTGGTCTACGATCAAACCTTGGCGGTTGTCGAGACGGCCGGGACGGCGGCCCAGGTGAACATGGGGACAATGGTTCAGGTCGATCATCAGTGGAGGATTATTGGCTTGCCGTCAATTGCCGGAGCTATGGAAACTGTCGTTACCGGGGAAACTCGGTTTTTCCAGGCTTCGTTGCCACGTCGTATTTCCCCGGAAACAACGACGCCAGCGGGAACCAACGCTGCTGCTCAGGCGATCCTGACGCAGCTGGAAGCCCTTGATGGCCAGTTGGCAGCAGCAACGACGGTCCGGCAACAGTCTCAGCTCAATGACAAGCGTGTGGATCTGTTGGAGCGTCTTGTCGCCACCGCGAAAAACGCCGAGATGCGCAGTACCTGGATTCAGCAGTTGGCCGATACGGTCAGTGCCGCCGTCCAGGCAGGTCAGTATGCCGCCGGGATCGGTCGGCTGCAAAAACTCGCGCTTCGCCTGGAGAAAGAAAAGGACCTGGAGAACCTCTCTTACGTCCGCTTTCGTTACCTGGCTGCTCGCTATGGTCAGCAGTTGCAGCAACCGAAGGCAGACTACCAGAAGATCCAGTCGCAGTGGACCAAGGATCTGACGCAGTTAATCGAGCAGTTTGTAGAGCAGGCAGATGTCAGTGAAGCCATGTTGCAACTGGCCATTGCCCACGAGTTTGCTGGTGAGGAAGATCAGGCCATTCACTGGTACACGGAAGTCGTGGATCGCTTCGGCCAAACAGATAAAGCGGTCAAGGCGCGTGGCGCCAAGCGGCGTCTGCAATCGGTAGGTCAGGTGCTTGATTTCAAGGGTAAATCGCTTGATGGCAAGCAGTATGACCTCAAGGGCTTGCGGGGCCGCGTGGTCCTGATCCATTACTGGGCCAGTTGGTGTGAGCCGTGCAAACAGGATCTCAAGGTGATCCAGGCAGCCCAGCGGAAATATGCAAGCGCCGGTTTTGCTCCGATCGGGATCAATCTTGATAGCGATCGTCAGGCCGCAGTGAGGCAGTTGCGAGTGACTCCCCTGCCCTGGCCTCAGTTGCACGAGGCGGGTGGTTTGGATAGTCGCCTGGCCAACGAGCTGGGAATCATGACGTTACCGACCATGTTGCTTGTCGATCAGCAGGGAAAAGTGGTCAGTCGGAGCCTGCATGCTAGCGACTTGGATGAGCAGTTGGCTGATCTGTTGAAGAAATAGGTCACGGCAGAAGTAGTCAGCGATCCTTGTGCAAAAGTTACAACGTCGACCGGAAACGGTCGGCGTTTTTTTATGGCTTTTGGCCAGGCAAAGGTCAGGGGGGGGCATTCTCTCTGCGGTTTGGTCGTGATTCAGGGAAAATCTTGGGACTAAGGTGATTTGGCACGTAAATCGCATTACCGAGGGTTTGGTTGTTCTTTGCCGGTTTCGGAGAACCGACGCTCGACCAGGGGGAGCTGGCATGGTTTGATCAAGGAGGATCTCAAGTATGTTGCTGTGGATACCAATATTGCCCTGGATTGCCTGTACGGCACTATTGCTGCCTCCCGTCCTTCGCTTGGTCGCCAGTAACGGACGCCCGCAGGAATGGTTCAGCTCGGTTTACCAGCAGTTTTGCTTAAATGGTTTGGTGGTACTGGGCTTGATGACACTGCGTTGCGTGGCACGGGAAGATATCGCCTGGATCTGGTGGGCGAGCAGCTTTGCAATGCTCGCTATTGTGGTGAGTTGGGATAGTCAGCGGCCGGTGGCGGTTCGTGTTCCGCTGGTCTCTGAGGCAGGGCGAGAGGGTTCGTCGCTCGAACGTCCTTGATGGCTTTCTGGCCGCAGACCTTTCGTGTTAGGGAGAATTTCACTATTCCCCCAGTCTTGCCAGGGCTTCTTTCGGTCTCGATAAGATGTATGCGACACACGTCTTACGTCGCCAAGCTACCGTTTTTGCCAGCGTGGTATCACCGGGAAGATCGGTAAAATCGAAAAAAACCTACCATTCCGCAGGACCGTAAACCGAAGATTATCTGCAGAGTAAGGGTGTGCCTTGCGTGGACTGCGTACGGTCGGTTCCTGGCGTTGTCGGGGAGATTTGCAAAACCGGCTGTGGTACTGCAACAGGTAATCCTGCTCTGTGAAACCATGTAATGGTATTCAATCGTAGATTAATACAGCGTTCTGGCAAGCCAATGCCCAGGGGCTGGTACTTGATAGGCTAACATCAGGAGGGGGAACCCATGCGACGTTTGATGATAGGATTAACGTTGGTCGGTATGGCCGCTTTGATCCCTTTGTGGGTCCGCGCTGACGATCGTCAGATTGCGCAGGAAATCGTCCAGCAATTACAAAAGCATAAGGATACCGGCGAGCTGAAAGGATTTGGAATTGATCTCCAGGTCGAGCAAGGCGTCGTGCGGCTGGAAGGTCGTGTTTCCACGGTCAGTCAGCAACGCCTGGCCTTGGATACGGTTCGCCGTGTGGAAGGGGTTAAGCAGGTAGTCAATAAGCTGACTGTCACGGGCAAGCCTTTCTCGCAGGAGCAGGCTGCTGTTACTAAGCCAGTGGCCAAGGGCGCCTATAATGCGAGCCTGGCCAAGCTGAAGGGTGCTTTTAATATGACCCGAAGCACTCCCGCGACGCTGACTTCGGCTCAGGCCGAAGCTGATGCGGCAGCGAAACTGGCGGAGAAGGATCAGGAAATCGCACGCCAGGTTGCCGGGGCTTTGAAAAGCCAGAAGGAGAATGGCAACTTGAAAGGCTTTCGTGTTAATCTGAGTGTCGACCGTGGTACGGTCTGGCTTGAAGGTGACGTGGCCTCGCGAGATCAGCGTTTGATGGTCCTGGATGTCGCTCGACGTATTCCTGGCGTCAAGCAGGTTGTGAATGAGCTGGAGATTCGCAAGCAGGATCCAGCTTTGCTCGTGTCGCAGACAACGGAACCGGCCAGTCAGCCGGGTGTCGCTGCTGCTCCGCAAGTAACGCCGATTCCGGTCGCTGAGGTAGCTCCTGAAGTGGCTCCGATTCCGGTTGCTGAAACGAAGCCCGCACCCGTTGCTGAAGCCGTGGTGGCAGCCAAGCCGGCTGTCGCAGCACCTGCAGTGGGTACTGCAGTGGCCCCCCAGGGCCTGGTAGCCGCACCGGCAGCCCAGTTGGCCCAGGTGCCGGCGACTTACCAGCAGCCTGGTCATCCGGTGCCCATGACGTATGTGGCACAGGTTCAGCCACCAGCGTACGTACCTGGCCATGCGGCCAGCGTTCCGTCGCCGGTAGCACGAACGCGGTATGATCATCCCCAGGTGCCTTCCTACGCCTGGCCGACCTATGCCTCGCATCCGAATTACGCTGCGGTGACGTATCCGAAGCAGTATTCGCCAACGGCGTGGCCTTATATCGGTCCATTTTATCCCTATCCGCAGGTTCCCTTGGGCTGGCGAAAGGTCACCCTGGAATGGGATGACGGTTGGTGGCAACTGGATTTCAAGAACCGCCGATAGTTTGCCAAGAATGATGTAAGCCTATAGAGAGGCCCCGGGGGATCGCTTTCAAGTGATTTCTCGGGGCTTTTTTAATGATTAAGGGATAGCCAGGGGGCCAGTAAGCTTGCTAGCAGGCACACTGCAAGCTCTTGCAGTGAGGGCGAAATTGGCGGAATTTGTCCTACAATCGGAAAATCCCGCAAGTTCGTCCTAGATTAACACGATAAGGAACACTAGTACCGATCGGGGTCTAGTGGCTCCGCTTAGTAAATAGACAACGCTTTTTCCACCATGCCCTAAGGGTTCCCGTTCATGTGTAAGAAAACAATTCAAGGCGTGCTGACGATTTTGCTTCTTTCGGGTGTCTTAATGAATACTGGCTGTATCGTTAGCCAGGGCCCGCAGATGGGTCTCCTGAGTATTCCGATCCCGGTCAGTCCGATGATCCAGGTCAACAAGGAAAATCTTGCCTGGGAACACGAACGCTATGGACGCGTTCCGATTCTCGGCCCGTTGACGGCCGGTGGCCCCACGGCGGCCCTGGACGAACCGAGTGATGACGAGGTCATGATTGCCCTGGAGCATGCCCAACCGGTAGCCGGGGGGATTCCGTTCCTGCATGAGCGTCAGCGGGATAACGTCCGAATCATCAAGGAAAAGTTAGCAGATTATATTGATCCACCTCGTGTCATTCCATTGATCGGTCCGGTGCAACTGCATCACTCGCATTGGAAAATCACGGTCTTCTATACTGAGTTGGTGCACGTGGGTTGGCCATTCCCGCACACGATCCGCGACGAGGAGAGTTCCGAAGTCGTCTATATCGATCACAACCACTTTCACATGGTGGGCGACGTTGATACTGGCCCGACGACGACTTATTAGTGACGGGCTATTAAGTTAAGGCCACTATCACGTCGAAACCGTGGAACCCTGGGTTCCACGGTTTCTTTTCTTGGTACTCCAACTCAATAGGTCCGGGAAGGGTTTTCCTGCGCCATCCCGCCTGATGTCGAAGGGGTGCCTTTGGACGTCATAGGCCAGTCGGTCAGGGATGGCCAGGCTGTGATAGATCGAAGCGAGTCAGAACGAATCAAGACCTGGCTTATTTTGCCCACATCAGTACTCGGTAACGCGGATGTTGGGGTCTCCCTGTAAAAGCTCTCGGGAAATTGGGTAATTCGCCGGAAAATTAGCTTTTTCCGGGGTTCCGTAGGTTTTCTCGTTGGACGGGGAGTAAAAGCGGTCATCCCGTTGGCTTGAGTTGACCGATATATGACGATGGACCTCTGCCGTTCCCGCTGGGGTCCCCGGGTCACCAGCAGGGATGCTCAAGATGAGCTGGGAACAGGACAGTTTCTATGCTGCACAGGGAGGTGCTGCTCAGATGGCGTTACCGATTCGCAAACTGGACCGAGGTGCATTGGCCGCCCGCTGGCTGCCACGTGGAGTCATGCTGTGGGCCTTCGTGATTGGCCTGGCCTGGACGACACTCGCTTTCGGCCAGGGCTCGACGCCCACTGATCCTTCTGCTGCGAACGGCGCGACTGCTGCGGAGGCAGGTTCCATTCCGACACGCAACTTGCTGGGTGCCGTACGGGATGGTGGCCCCCTGATGATGGCGATTGCCATCTGTTCATTTGTGCTCTGTGTTTTTGTCTTCGAGAGAGCGTCGAGTCTGCGTCGGGGACGTGTGATTCCGCGTCCCTTTGTGAAGCGTTTTGTGGGGCAATTGCAGGAGGGGAAGTTGACCCGGGAAGAGGCACTTGAGCTGTGCGAGAAGAATCGCAGCCCGGTTTCGAATGTTTTCGCAGCAGCTGTGCGTAAGTGGGGCCGGCCATCCGTCGAGATTGAACAGGCGATTATCGATGCCGGGGAACGCGTGACGAACGGGCTGCGACGTTACCTCAGACTGTTCAACGGTATTTCGACGATCAGTCCCCTGCTCGGTTTGCTGGGAACCGTGGTTGGCATGATCCGTGCTTTTAATGCCATCGTGGTGGCCGGGGCGATGGGACGGCCGGAGCTTTTGGCAGCGGGGATTAGCCAGGCGCTGTTGACCACGGCAGCAGGCCTGACGGTCGCCATTCCGGCCCTGATCGCTTACCTGTTCTTTATCAGTCGAGTTGATCGCCTGATTATTGATATCGATGCGCTGGGGCAACAGATCGTGGAATCGATATCGGCCGAGTCCTTGCGAGAAAAGCAGGGGACATCCGGTAAGAGCAATCGGCAGGCCAAGGCTGCCTAGGCAACACGGTTTTATTTCTGCACTGCCACGGAGTCGAACAGATGCCGTTAAAGACCCACATGGACGAACAGCCGGAATTGAACCTGACGCCCATGATCGATATCGTGTTCCTGCTCATCATCTTCTTCATGGTGGGTACGAAGGTATCGGAAATGGAACGCAAGATTGCTCTCGATGTACCGCGGATTTCCAATACGGAGGCTCTCTCCCCTGCCCCACGCAAGCGGATCGTCAATATCCTGCAGGATGGACGGATCCTGCTGGACGAGGAAGAGGTGACGGTGGATGAACTGGTTCGTCGGCTGCAATTGCAGCGTCAGCAGGATCGGCAGATGGGGGTGATCGTACGAGGGGATGCCAATGGCTCCTTTCAGAATGTGGCCTCGGTCCTGGGTGCCTGTCGCCAGGCAGGTATCTCGGATATGGGGATTTCCGTGCGAACGGTTCGCAAGCTCAGGTGATGCATGGCTAACGTCTCACTGATTGTTGCTGATTTGCTCGACGGCCTCAGGTTGCCGCATCTCTCCGGTACGTGGTCCCTTGTTATCTGGATAGGCCTCGTGGTGTTGACGATCAGCCTGTTGATCCTGACACGTACCCGCTGGGGCCAATCGAAACCAATTTCCAAGTGCATCGCCCTGTCGGTCTTTGCGCACCTGTTATTGATGGTCTACGCATACTGTACGCACCTCTGGACCGCTCCTCCTACGCTGGCGGTCTACGATACGTTTCAGATCAAGATCGTCAGCGAAAGCGAGTCGCAGGGGAATCCGGATGTCTCTCCGGAACAGGACCAGGCTGCCTCTGAGACGGCCTCAGACCCTTCCACGTTGCAGCCCAAGCCGGCGGGAGACGAGTTCCTCCCCACGGAAACCGAATCGCCGCCAGTGAAAGCCTCGGTCACTGACGAACCGGAACCGGAACCGGAACCGGAACCAGAACCAGATCCACCACCGACACCTGAGCTGGCCGAGGTTGCTGAGCCTGCGGTGGAGGCACCGGCACCTCCGATGCCATTGGAAGCACCGGCCCCCGGCGAGTTGGCCGAGTTACCGCTCGAGCCGAGTCCGGCGGATCTTTTGGCGACACCCGAGCCACTCGCGTCCGTAGCAGATACGGGTGATGACGTGGATGTCGATTCGTTGCCAGCAGAGATCGTGGAAAGCCCGGTACTGAAACCGGTGCCTGTAAAGCCTGTGTTGGAATCGCCGGTACGGAAACCGGTGACGGCTCCTTCCTACCAGCGTCCGTCACTCTACCAGTACCGTTCCCAGGCGCAGAGACAGCAAACGTTGGAGAAATTTGGTGGCAACGCGCGAAGTGAAGCGGCGGTCCATGCAGCACTGGAATGGTTGGCAAATCACCAGGGAGACGCTGGCGGCTGGTCACCTCGTGCCTTGGAAGGTGGAGTCGAACGGCGTATCGGAGGTCACGATCGCAAGGGTGCGGGCAGCCAGGCCGACACGGGAATCAGCGGACTTGTGCTGCTGGCCTTCCTGGGGAATGGACATACCCAGTGGGAGGGTGTGCATCGGGAGGTTGTGAGGAAGGGCCTCGAATACCTGGCGCGTCAGCAGGCGAAGGATGGCAACTTGGCAGGATCAGCACGGCTGTTTGCTCGCATGTATTGTCATGGAATGGCCACGTTGGCACTCAGTGAAGCCTATGCGATGACAGGCGACGCACGCCTGGCGAATACGGTGCAGCGGGCTGCACGCTATACCATGTGGGCTCAGCATCCCAGCTCCGGAGGTTGGCGCTACCAGGCGGGAGACCGTGGTGATATGAGCCAGTTCGGCTGGCAGGTGATGGCACTACGCAGTGCCCAGTTCGCCGGGGTGGAATGGTCGACTGCGACGCGTCAGTTGAACACGCGGTTTCTACGCAGCGTCCTGCATGGTAAGGCCGGTGGTCTCGCTTCCTATCGACCCTTGCAACAGCCCTCGCGAACCATGACGGCTGAGGCTATGGTATGTCGCGCGTTCCTGAACTGGCCTCGCAATGAGGCGGCTATCCAGGAAGGCGTTCAGTATATCCTTCGCGAGTTACCCGGAAGTGGTAAGAAGAACTTCTATTACTGGTACTATGCCTCCCTCGCCCTGCACCAGGTCCAGGGGCCAGCGTGGCAACGTTGGAACCAGGCTTTGCAGGCCGAGTTGCTGCGTTTGCAACGCCATGAAGATCCGTGGGAAGGGAGTTGGGATCCAGATACCGTCTGGGGAGCTTACGGTGGGCGGGCCTACAGCACGGCCATGGCCGCGCTGTGCCTGGAAGTCTATTACCGTTATCTGCCGCTGTACCAGCAACCCTAGGCCGTTTTCTCCAGGTTTCCCAGCCGGTTTAATCCGTGCGTTGAGCGAGAAAATGCAGAGGGAAGATCACTTTTCTCGTCCTTTCTGCCTGGTCGGTTTGACAGTCTCCGCCGGGCCAGTAAAATAATGCTTGTGTTGAAAAGCCTGCGGAATCAACGGATTTCCGGGTTCGCACGAGCTGGTTCTGGTGAAGCCCATCCGGGCGACAACCCGCTTTCGCCGCTCGCCTGCGTAACGAGTTTACGTCCTACCCTTTTAGCGAGAGCGATGTAATGAATTTCTTACATGGTCCAGAACTTGTGTTGGCGTTTGGTTTCCCTGGCGGAATGGAAATGTTTGTCGTCATGGGAGTGATCCTGTTGTTGTTTGGCAGTGCCCGGCTACCGAGCCTGATGCGAAACCTCGGGAGAAGTGCTGTTGAATTCAAAAAGGGTGTCCAGGGTATCGAGGAAGATATCGACCAGGCAGCCAGTGACACCAGCAGTGAATCCAGTAGCGAGCCCAGTAGCGAGCCCAGTAGCGAAACGGAAGAGACCACCGAGTAGAGGACCTGTGCCTCGATGGTGGTCACCGTGGTTGTCTTCTCGGTAAGACGACTGTTCCAGGCGTGCTCCTCTGCCCCTTGTGGGCATGGTAGGCAAGTCTGTGTTTCGCGGCGGTTGGTAATGAACCAGCAGAATAGAAGGATATGAAGTCAAATGATCTTTGCATTAATTGGTATGGGGCCGATGGAGATGATGATCATCGGGGCCATTGCCGTCATCCTGTTCGGATCGAAATTGCCAGAAGTGGCACGTTCCGTGGGGAAAAGCTACCGGGAGTTGCGTAGTGGATTGAACGATTTTCAGTCGCATACGCATGTGCCGGATTATCCAACGAATGATGCTTATTCATCCTCCACGACGACCGATGAATACGACGAGTACGAGGAAGCTACTGCACCACGATTCTCGCCGCCTCCCACAGACGATGTGGCAGAGGCGGATGGCAGCTCGGGAGAAGATACGTCGGAGCCTGTCGCGGAGAATGAAGAAGCGGATTGAGATCCCATCGGCGGCTTGAAGCGAAATGGGAAGGGAGTACATTAGGAAGTGGTCACCGGGAGCGGAGGCCGAAATTTCTCGGGCATATAGCTCAGCTGGTCAGAGCACTGTGTTCACATCGCAGGGGTCGCAGGTTCGAATCCTGCTATGCCCACTCGAGAGCCCCTGGTTGCAGGGGCTTTTTTTCTGCCGTTAATCGGGATACCTGGAGGAAATCGTCATGGCCTGCCATCAATGGTTTGATCTTAAATTTCTAACGCTGGCAATCTGCCTGGGAGCCCTGCTGACACAGGGTACGGTGCAGTCTGCGGAGCCCGCCAGGAAACCCCGCTTCGATCCGGTTCTCAAGAATATCGAGGGCTGGAAAGTCGATGTGGATCCGGCGTTGCTTGAGGGAAAGCACCAGAAGGAAGGGGCGATTGCCCTCCAGATGCTCGCCAATCACCTGCAGCGAATCAAGGTGTTGGTCCCCCAGCCCCAGTTGGGCAAGCTGCAGACGATCGGGATTTGGATCGAGCGTGCTCATCCGGTCCTGGGGAACATGCAGTACCATCCTGGTGCTCGCTGGTTGAAAGATCATGGACATGATCCCCGCCTGGTTAAGAAAGTGCATATCACCCATGCCAGTGCCCTGCTCAGTCGTCAGCAGATGCTCAAGCATCCGGCCGTGATCCTGCACGAGTTGGCACATGGTTACCATGACCAGATCCTGGGTTTTGAGCATCCGGACGTGAAGAAAGCGTACGACCGGGCGATGGCGGCCGGCAAGTACCAGGAAGTGTTGCTTTACACGGGTCGCGTGGTGAAGCACTATGGGACGACCAACCACAAGGAATATTTTGCCGAGGCGACCGAGGCCTATTTTTACCGCAACGATTTCTATCCTTTCGTGGCGGGTGAGCTGAAGCAGTACGATCCGTTTGTCTACGAGCTGTTCGGAAAGATCTGGGGCAAGCTGTAGAGAATGCTGGTGACTGGTACCTGCCATGGTGCCAAGAAAAGCGACTGCCTGGTCAACCTCCTTCGAACCATGATGAAGGGGGCGTTCCAGGCAATCGCACGGGTAATGGTGAGGGCATTTGTGAGAGGCAGGGCGCCCGTCACCACTACTTCTTCAGCAACACACTCCGGTTGGCGGGCGCGTCGTCCGCCTCTTTGGAGATGCTTATAGCGACATCCCCCTTGGCCTCTACCTCCTTTCGTTCGGCCGGTTTCTTGGTAGCCGGTTTCTCCCGATCCGACTTCCGGGGAGCTTCCTTGCTCTCTGCAGGCTGGTCGACAACCGGCTTGCGCGGGACTTTCTTGAGATCCACCGGTTTTACCTGGTCCTGGGGTTTGACCGGCAAAGGTCGCACTTTCACGGGGCCCCGCTCGATGATCGGGCGCACCTTGACGGGGGGCCGCTCGTTCATGGGGCGTGTGGTGACCGGCGGGCGCGGTGCGGGTCGTGGGTCGGGCCGTGGGGTAAGCGGTCGGATGGTCGGTCGCAATTCCATCGGTCGGCGAACCGGTGGTTTGACCTTGACCGGAATCGTAACCGGGGGGCGAATAGGTCGTGGCGGTGCCACGGTCGGTTGCCCTTTGTCCTGGGCCAGTCGTGGAAGCCCTGCCATTAATTCGTCGTGCCTGAACTCGTAACACTTGATCACTTCGCAAGCCTGGCATCGCATGTTGATGAAGGTGTACTTGATGCAGAACTTGACGGTTTGAGCACACTTGAGCTCCGAGACCGGAATCGTCAGGGCGAGTGGCTGGGTCAAGCTGAACGTCGCGTTCTTGGTGTTCTTTTCCCAGCACCAGGTGATTTCATGGCTGAAGGGTGGGTGGGTTAACTTGTCAGTCCACCCCGTTACGGGTGTAGAACTCTCGAAGTGCAGTCCCAGCGAACTCTCCGTTCCGTTACAAGAGACTGCCGAGGAACTGACGATCGAGGCACTGACTTTCTTTAACCCGCCCAAGGCCTTGGCATGGAAAGTCTGAAAGAAAAGCCCCTGGCCTGTCTGGGGGTCCACCTTGAAGTGAACATTGTCATCAAAGTCATACTTGAAATCCGTGCAGCATTCGGTGCAGCAATCGCCAGTAGTAAGGGCCTTAGCTGGCAGTCGGAAGATCAGGTATTCCCGGTGGCCGACAGTGCTGGCCGACATGTTCGGTGCAATGACCGCACCGTTACTGTTGGCATGATGGCTGGGCGGGAGATTATAGTTGAAAGGTGCTGTCACGTTGTCCGGATCGGGGTTGTACCACATCCATTTAGTTGTTGGGCTGATCCCGTTTACGTACGGGAAAACTCCATCTAGTGCAGCAGTGGCGGCGTCCCGATTTAATTCACCGGTAGCTAAACGCCCGTTGTTGCCGCTAAGAGTGGTGTTCACGACATGGTCCTTGTCGACAACCTGCCCTAGTTCATTAACCCATCCTTTACTGGAGTTGGGACCGCCACTTACCGTATTGGCTGTCTGAATCTGTTGGATTACCTCCATCCGTGTTGGGAAATCGTTCCCATCTTTGTCGATTCCGGTAGCATAGACCTCCCAGCCTTTCTCGCCAGAAAATAGATTAGAGTATGGCGTTTTGGCGAAAACATCGGCGATGACACCTTGGGTAGTCGATTCGTCGCTGTGAGCGATGATGTAGAAATAGTCATCAACGGTTACTGTTTGTGGATTGTTAGTGAAGTATTTTTCAGCACCGCCATAAAAGATTTGTGATGCATTAGTGTTGAGTTGGTTTGTGTACCACTGGATTACGGGGATAGAAGAATCGGTGCCCCAGGCGAATCTATACGCATTGTCAGCAGTAATGATTACCTCGGTGACATCAATAGCTTGTGCGCTGGTGCTGAAAAAGAATAACGACAATAGGCAGGCGGTCCATAACGTTCGTTTACTCTGTAACATGACTTAGTTCCTCTCACGTTTAAAATAGATAATTGCTTTTCGGGCACTTACGAGTGCCCGCTACCGAGAGGATTGCCAACCAGCTCGTTGGGCGGACAACTTCTTTGCAAGAAAGTTTCCTGACCGCTGGTTTTCCCCAGAAGAGAGCCCTTTGTTCCTGGAAAGAAGGCCGTCAGCCAGGGAAAATCCCCTGGGAGGGCGAGGCTCCTGCCGAGCCGCACATCGTCTACCCAGGCGGCAAATCGGGGCGATCCGAGCGGTGCATGTCCGCCGCACTCCCCCGGCGGACCGAGCGTTTGCCAAAACGGTCCTTGATCTGGTCGGTCACCTCGTCCAGGCGGCCGCCCCGGGGGTCCTCTTCCTCGTCAAACAGGCCCCGCTGCTGCGAACTGGGCGATTCCAGGCCGCTGACTCCCATCCCCACCAGGCGGGCACAGAGGCGACGATCCGGCAATCGATCGGTCAGCATCTCCAGGGCTGTCTGCCAGAGGATATCAGTCCGGTTGGTCGACTCGCCCAGCGTCTGGGAACGTGTGATCGTCTGGAAGTCGTGGTAACGCACCTTGAGGTGAACCGTGCGGGCCTGCCGTCCGGATCGCCGCAGGCGGCGCGCGACCTGCTCGGTCAACTCCATCAGGCTCGATTGCAGCACCTCCATGTCGTCGATGTCGGCGGGAAAAGTGGTTTCATTGGAAATCGACTTGGCACCCCGGTCCGGTATCACCGCCCGGTCATCTGTCCCATGGGCAAGTTTCCAGATATGTTCTCCGAGCTTGCCAAAACGGTCTTCCAGGAACGGCAGGGATCGTTCCCGTAACTGGCCAATGGTTCGAATTCCCAGTTTCTCAAAGGCCTTGTCGGTGACCCGGCCCACGCCCCAGATGCGACTGACCGGCAGCGGGTCCAGGAAAGCATGGATGTTTTCGCCCGTGATGACGACGAAACCAGCTGGTTTCTCGAGGTCACTGGCCAACTTGGCCAGGAACTTGTTGGGAGCCACGCCGACCGAGGCGACCAGTTGCACCTCCTGTTGGATTTCTGCCTGGATCTGCCGGCCAATCTGTTCGGCCGATTCAAAGAGGGCCACCGTGCCCGTGACGTCCAGGAAGGCCTCGTCTAATGCTAGTGGCTCGATCAATGGCGTGTAGCGGGCGAATACCTCGTGGATCTGGCGTGAGACTTCCGAGTAGTAGTCCAGTCGGGCTGGCAGCACGATCGCATCGGGACAAAGTTTCAACGCCGTGGAAGTTGGCATCGCACTGTGGACGCCAAATTCGCGTACCGCGTAGTTCGCAGCCGCCACCACGCCACGACCTTCCGGGGTGCCACCCACGATCACGGGTTTTCCGCGCAGCTCCGGCTGTTCGCGCTCTTCGACCGAGGCGTAGAAAGCGTCCATGTCGACGTGAATGATCATGGCTGGCTGCTGGAAAGGACCGCGGGAACGGGCAGGTTTCACGAACGTGCTGTCAGGATACTGAATTTCCCTCCGCAAAGCAGCACGAACTGTCACGAGATGCTTGCAGAGCCAGTCGCAACCAATCATAACGGGGGCACTGGGGCCGCTGTTCCGAGGCGGTCCATGGTCTCAGCGGTATCGAGCAAGATCCCCTGGAGGAGTAACCGATGATACGATCCATAGCCTTTTTCCTGTTGTTGGTGGTCAGCACGACATGCCCGGCAGCAGAGCCGACGTTTACCGGCAGCTGGGTGACCAGTTTTGGCCCGATGCAGCTCAAGCAGGAGGGAGATCGTGTCACGGGAAGTTACTCCATGCAGGGAGCGAAATGTCCGCTTTCGGGAATGATCAAGGAAGGGAAACTGGAATTCACCTACCGGGAAGGGGCTACCAACGGGGAAGGCTGGTTCCAGTTAGCCAGCAATGGCAAGACGTTCCAGGGGAAATGGCGCGAGGTCGGCACGATCCCCTGGTCGCAATGGAAAGGAGTTCGCTCGGTCGCAGAAACCGGTTTTGATGGACTCTGGGATAGTAGCTTTGGTCGCTTGCGCCTGGTTCGCAAGGGGGATGCGATCGAGGGAATCTATTCCGGACTGGGTGCGGCAACGATCAGTGGTAAGGTCAATAATGGGCGTTTTGAATTTCGCTACGAGGAACCGGCGGACAAGGGAGAAGGTTGGTTCGAGTTAGCCGAAGATGGAACTGCCTTGAAAGGAAAGTGGCGACGAGACGGAACCCAGCAATGGGGCGACTGGAATGCCAAGCGATTGGTGGCCAAGCCCGGAGTGATTTACCTGGTTGTCATGGAAGCACGCTGGGAAACCAACCTGGCCGAGCAGGAATATGCCTTTGGTGACATGCTCAAGACTTACTTTGAGCGGACGCCCAACGTGCAAGTGCGTCGCAGGGCGCTTAATACGCCGGCAGACTTTGGGCGTTGGTGCCACGAGCTGGCACTCCTGGCAGAGCCAGTGGTTCTCTCGTTGTCTTCCCACGGGTCCCCCAAGGGGCTTGAAGTGGGTGGCCAGACGCTCAAGCCGGAGATGATTGCCGAGGGCCTGCGGTATGCGAGGAACCTGCGGCTGGTCCATTTCTCGTCCTGCCTGATGATGAAAAATCAACTTGCGGAGCGGGTTGTGAAGCAACTGGGGGACCGAGCGACCTTTCCTATTTCCGGTTACACGACCGCGGTCGATTGGGGAGCGAGTGCCGTTCTTGAGTTCATGTATTTTGAGTTGCTGCTGGCGCGGAGGATGTCTCCGGCCAGGGCTGCCCGGCAAATCAAGATCCTCTTTCCGACGGCCGGTGATAAACGCATTCCAGGAGCTGCTTTCGCACCGGCTGGTTTTCGTATCCTGCTGCCGAAGCCACCAGCGAGCAAGTCGACAGAGCCTCCAGCGGAAAAAGCGGCTGCCGCATCCGAGGCCCCGGGGCGCTAGGCAGGTTTCATGCCACCGCGTATTGCGCCGGCCTCTACCGCTCCGTAATTATCAACGAACCGTGGATCCAGTGCGCGGCTGTTGGGCACCGAGAGCCAGATTCGCAGTAGGTGCCGACGCAGCGAAATGTCCTCGTGGTCGACAAAAGCCTCGCGTCGATGGTACGTGATCCAGTTGTTGAGCAGCAGGATATCTCCCGCCTCCTGCCGAAACTCGACTTGCATCTCCGGGCGAGCTGCGACCTCGTCGATGAAGTTGAGTGCCTCGATTTGCTGTTCACTGGCCGCGGGCACTTGTGGGTCCTGGTAGGCCCGGTCGATGAGCACTCGCAGGTAGGCCGAGGCAAATTTCTCTTCCCGGAAGGAGAAAATCGGTTGCTGGCAGTATGGAGTGTCGTTGCCAGTATCGACATTGTGACGCTTGTAGTAATAAGGACCGGTCAGTAGTTCCAGCAGGTCGGGACGTTCCTGGAGGATCTGGTTGTAGATCGAGACGCTGCTGACCAGTTGGTTTTCGCCGCCGGAGCGTGCCTGCTGGAGACACATGAATCCGATCACGTCACAGCGGTCCGTATGGAAGCTGAGTTTCTTGCGGGTGTTGGGCCCCCGGGCCTGGGCCTGGCCAACCTTGAATCCTTCGTCGCGGACATGAAAGTAGCGTTCTCCCGTGGCACTTTGCGAGACAGCCGTTCCCAGGTGGGTCATTAAGCCCCAAAAGATACGGGTTGCTTGCTCAGCGTCGTATTGCTGGGACGGAAATCCCTTGACCAGGACTGCGCCACTCCCTTCCTCGAGGTTGTGCTGGATCTGTTGGAGCCGCCGACCCAGGGTGGGAAGCGTGAAGTGATCGGCCGTGATCTCTTCCACCGGGAGCTGCGTGGTGGCCTGCCGGGCAGCGTGTAGTTCCTGCAGATCGGTCTCCGAGAAACGATAGTTCCAGTCCTCGCGAGCAAGCAGTTCATCGCCAATCCAGGCTGCCGGTCCGGTGATCTGTGGGTGCGTCATGGCCAGGGTAGACCCGTTTGGTAACGTGGGATGTTTCGGTTAACGGGTTGCTTCATGCACAGGGGGAAGCTTGTTGACGAAACCGGCATCGGTCCGTTTTAACTCGTTCACGGTTTGGGTTCTCATGCTTCGCAGGCGCTTGCGCTGTGCCATGTCGAGTGCAAGGTTAGTCAATTCCTCAGGATCATTGTCGAGGTCATAAAGTTCTTCGATCTCGTTGGTTTCCAGTGTGCGAATGTACTTGTAGCGCCCATCATGCAGCGACGCATACCAGGAAACGGAAGCGACTCGTCGCAATACCGCCAGGTCGGTGGGAATCGTAGCGGTGTCGGATCCATACTGGCGCCCCGTAAAGGTGGTCAGCAGTGGGCGTTGCCAGTTCTCCGTCGGTTTCTTGAGCAGCGGAACGATACTGCGTCCGTGCATTTTCCAGGGTAGCTTGATTCCGGCCATCTCGAAAAATGTTGGCACCAGGTCCGGGCCACCGACGGGTGTATTACAGACAGCTTTTTGCGGCAAGGAAGCGGGCATGGAGACGATCAGGGGGCTGCGAATGTTTGCATCATAGGGGGCTACCTTGGAGCGAAAACCATGTTGCCCCCAGGCAAATCCCTGGTCGGAGGTGAAGACGATCAGCGTGTTTTCGTACTGGCCGGTCTCTTTAAGTGTTTTGACAATTTTGCCCAGTGCCTCATCCAGCGCCAGGACGCCCTGGTGGTACTGGCGAACCCAGTCATTGAGCGTGCTGCCGTGCAGTCCCGTGCCGGGACTTTGTTCCCCGGTTGCCCGTCGCCTGCCCTTCAGGTGGGCTTGTCCATCGTCCCCCTTGAACCAATTGTTGATCTCCTGCATGTACCGCGGCTTTCCTGGACGGGGTGGAAAGATGTCCGCGGGCGTGGGGACCTTGATGCCCGGAAGAGCTTCCAGGTGACGTTGGGCCGGGGTGAAAGGACCGTGTACCGCTCCGTAGCAAAGCCACAGGTACCACGGCTTGTCCGGGTCCCTGCCCTTCCCTTCCAGGTAGTCGATGGCCCACTTGGTGTAGTTGTCGGTCGAGTAGCCTGAAACAATCGTGAGCGGTTTTCCATTGTCCTCGATCCCCTGGTCCTTGTAATAATTTCCGGGGCGTGATTCGGGGCGAGGACGATTCCAGACGACCTGGTAATCCCAGTCGCGTCCATAGCCGGTATCGGTACCCGTATGCCATTTACCAATCTGGGCAGTCTGGTAACCATGCTGTCGGAAGACGCTGGGCCAGAAAGGACATTTTTTTGGATCGTAGGTGCTGCCTGGGTAAGGGCCTTCCATGCGCATCGATTCAATCGCGTGCTGATAGTGTCCGGTCAGTAGCGTCGCCCGCGAGGGCATACACCAGGTGCCGATGTAGGCATACTTGAAGCGAATCCCGTTGGCCGCCAGCTGGTCCATGTTGGGGGTTTTGACAAATGGATAGGATTCCGGGTAACAGCCCACGGCGCGGTGAGAGTGATCGTCCGTATAGAAGAAGAGAATGTTAGGGGGGGACTTGGCTGCCATTGCCGTGGAAACGCAGCTAAGGAACAGGAGGCAGCAGCTGAGCAGGTGTCGTTGGTACATGGGCGGGGCTCTGTTATGAAAAGGTAGAGTTGCTAGTCCAGGCTGCGCCGAATGGCAAAGAAGCCAGTAATCATCTTGAAACAGAGGGCGGCATTGCAGATCCACAATAGGTAGGTGCAGGTTCCTGTCCAGCCGGCGGGTTCGAGAAACCAGAGGTCCAGTGCCAGCCAGACATAGATTACAAATCGTGGGCGGGCGACCCAGCTGTACGGTTCATCCAGGGCGTTGCGGATCATCGCAAAGGCGACCACCATGGCGTAGCTGAAAATGTAGATCGAGCCGGCTACGAGATCGACACGCTCGGCAACCATCAGGACGATCATCGAGGCGGTCACGACCAGCTGGTCACACATGGAATCGGTCAGCGATCCCTGGGCCGAGGCCGTTTCCTGGTGTCGAGCTACCGGCCCGTCCAGTCCATCCAGCAGTACGTGAAGCAGCAGGCAGAGCATGGCCCATTGCGGTGATTCCCACCAGGCCAGGCAGAAACACAGACCCAGGATCAAGGAGAGCAACGTGACATGATTGGCCGTAATACGTAGCGAGGTCAGCAGTCTCAGTAGCGGTCCCAGCAGGTAGGCGCGCAGTTGCTGAAACCGGACCATCCCGGTACGTTCGCCACGGGAGTAGCAGTCGGCGGTTAATTTCGAATCATCGGCCATCGATTGCATCGCCTTGGATAGAAAATCGCAGCACGGCACAGGGTAAGGTCTTCAGGGGAGCACCACTGTTATAGAACACCAGCCCGTCGAATTCAAAGTCCTTCAGCAGGTTGTGGGTATGCCCAAAAAAGACACGGCGAATTCCCTTTCCCGGGATTCGTTGGATATCGTTTAAATAGTTGATCAGTCGCGGACAGACCTGGCGAGCCTGGTTGAAGAGCAGATTGGCCAATGCCGGTAAACGCAGGCAAAAAACCATGTTGTAAAGGCTGTTGGCCAGGGCCCCCTGACGCTGATGATCGCTCCACCGGGAACGGCGTTGCTCGAGGGAAGCCTGGGTGTTTGAACCATGGACCACGTCACCATGCAGGAAGACCGCATCACCATGCTGGTACCAGTACTCGTAGAAAGAGAATCTTTCCTCGCGGGCAGCCAGGTTCCTGAGTCGTTCAAGATACGTGGGCGCGCAATCGTGATTGCCTGCCAGGTAAACCAGTTGCTTGCCGGGGTAACGCGCCAGGAAATGGTCCAGCCACTCCAGGGCGGCCAGCTCGGTCGTTTCCTGGTCTGCCAACTGGCTCCACTTGAAATCGACAATGTCTCCACCCAGTACGACAAGATCCGCATCCCTGGCCGCCTCGTGCAGTTGTGGCATCACCGCCTCGATGCGTGATCGCTGCGAAAACATGTGGAAGTCAGAAGTAAAGATGCCACGCATGTTTGCTGTATTCCGAGACTGGGAAGTGATTGTCGTTGGGTTGCCTGTCAGCACGTAAGCTGTTTCACATCCTGTTATGGTCGTAGTTTTTTTCGTGGACAACAAGGCCCGGTGGTAGCAAACAAGAGCTCCGATGATTCGGTTTCACTGTCAACTGTGGTATAAACACGTCTTCGGCCCTTGGATGTAACGAATTCCACAGTGAAAAGGAAAACGGTATTGTGATAAGCCACCTCGCCCGACTGATCTTGTTGCTGGGAATGATGCTTCCCACGATTGCTGCGGCTGCTGATAAACCGAATATCTTGTTTATTGCAATCGATGACCAGAATGATTGGATTGGTTGCCTGGGTGGGCATCCCCTCGTCAAAACACCTCATATCGATCGCCTGGCAGCCCGCGGTACGCTTTTCAAGAATGCGCACTGTCAATCGCCGCTGTGTAATCCGTCCAGAACCAGCCTGTTGACGGGCTTGCGACCGTCCACGAGCGGGGTTTATGGTCTGGCTCCCTGGTTCCGTAATGTACCGGCGTTGGCCAAGCGTGTTTCGCTACCTCAGCACCTGGCTTCCCAGGGATATACCACCTATTCGACAGGCAAAATATTTCATGGTCGCTATGGGCGACAAAAGAATGACAAGGAATTTGACGTGCTTGGACCGGCTGCCGGCGTCGGTGCTCGACCGGCCAAGAAACTGGTGAATACCCCGAGTAACCATCGGCTGGTCGACTGGGGAGTCTTTCCCCACAAGGATGAGGACAAGGGAGATTACAAGGTCGCCCAATGGGCAGTCGAGCGACTGGCCGATAAACCGAAAGAGCCGTTCTTCCTGTCTGTCGGTTTTTTCCTGCCGCATGTTCCGTGTTACACGACTCAAAAGTGGTATGACCTCTACCCGGATGACGATTCGGTGCTGCCACCGATCATGCGTGGAGATCGGGATGATACGCCCCGTTTTTCCTGGTACATGCACTGGAAATTGCCTGAGTGTCGCTTGAAGTTCCTCGAGGAAGAAAACGAGTGGCGAAATATTTGCCGCAGCTACATGGCCTGTACATCCTTCGTGGATTCCCAGGTAGGTCGCGTGCTATCCGCCCTCAAGGCAAACGGCTTTGCCGATAACACGGTGATCGTACTGTGGTCCGACCATGGTTGGCATCTTGGTGAAAAAGCGATCACCGGGAAAAATACACTTTGGGATGATGGAACCCGTGTGCCATTGATCTTTGCGGGACCCGGTGTGGCCCGAGGGCAGGTAGTGACTTCGCCCGCGGAATTGCTGGATATCTATCCCACCCTGAGTGAACTGTGTGAGTTGCCGAATGTTGCTGGCCTGGAAGGCCATAGCCTGTTGCCGCAACTCAAGGATGCGAAAGCGCCGCGGAAGTGGCCGGCCATTACGACGCACAATCATGATAACCACGCGATTCGCTCGGAACACTGGCGCTATATCAGCTATGCCGATGGCAGCGAGGAACTGTACGACATGCGCAAGGATCCTAATGAATGGAAAAACCTGGCCAGCCAGCCGGCAATGCGTACGATTATCCAGCAGCATCGACAATGGTTGCCCAGGATCAATCTCAAGCCGGTTCCCGGGAGTCGATCGCGAATCCTGCTTTACGAGGATGGTAAAGTAAACTGGGAAGGCCAGGATATCCCCGCTGATGCGCCGATTCCTGAGCTGTAACCAGTGGTGGTCCAGGGAGGAACCTGTCCATGCTTCCGGCAATGCAATTGATTGATTTGAGTGTTCCGCTCCAGGACGGTGCGGTCAGTGAACCGTTGCCAGCCAGTATTGACTACGTGACCCACGACCACGAGGGATTGCAGCAAATGCAGCAATTCTTCGGAGTGAAGTCCGAGGACCTCGTTTTTTCCGCTGGCGAAGGTTGGGCGATTGAACGCGTGGAAGCCATTACCCATACCGGCACGCATGTTGATGCCCCCTACCATTATGGTGCCTCATCCGAAGGGAAACCGGCTCGTACGATCGACGAGGTTCCCCTGGAATGGTGTTTCGCACCCGGGGTCGTGTTGGATGTCCGGCACCTCGGCAATGGAGATGTAATCACCGTCGACGACCTGGCGGCGGCCCTGCAGAAAATCGAATACCAACTTCAACCGCGAGATATTGTCCTGTTACAGACGGGTGCCGATCAGAGAATCGACAGCAAGGACTATTTCGAGCAACCTGGCCTGGGACGTGAGGGTGTTCTCTGGCTCGTGGAACAGGGCGTGCGTGTGATCGGAATCGATGCCTACACGCTGGACAGACCGTTTGCGGCCATGGTGGGAGATTATCAACGTACCGGGGATGGTAAGCACATCTGGCCCGCCCATTTTGCCGGAATCACCCGCGAATATTGCCAGATTGAAAAGCTGGCAAATCTTGACGCCCTGCCCTGCCCCCATGGGTTCTACGTTTCTTGCCTACCCGTCAAGATCGAACGGGCCAGTGCTGCCTGGTGTCGAGCGGTTGCCCTGGTTCCCACCGGGTCCTGACCCACAGTGAACCAGTAAACCTGTATCTGGGCACGGTTTGTATTACAATGACGGGCTGAGGAATAGTCATTCCCAGCCATGATGAATCCATGATTCCTGGAGAAGTACGTGTCATGAAATACTGCCGTTATGGGTTGCCCCTTATTTGCCTGACGCTGGGATGGCTCTTGCTGTCGGTTGTGGCGGATGAACGTGTGCCGAAACAGGCGATCAATACCCAGGATCCGGCAGACGTCCCGCCCACGCCAGTCGAGGCGTTGGCCAAGATTACCGTACCTGATGGATTCCAGGTGTCCCTGTTTGCCGGGGAACCGGATGTGCATCAACCACTCGCCTTTACGTTCGATGATCGAGGCCGACTCTGGGTGGTTGAGAACTACTCCTACCCGGAGTGGAACGAGAAGCAGCGCGATCGCATCGTGATTTTTGAGGATCGCGATAACGATGGTCATTTTGACCACCGCCGCATTTTCTGGGACCAGGGAAAAAATCTGACCGGTATCGAGATCGGCTTTGGGGGTGTCTGGTGCACGGCTCCTCCATACCTGGTTTTCATTCCCGATCGTGACGGGGACGACCAGCCGGATTCCGATCCGGAAATTCTCCTGGAGGGGTTTAATCTACGCGAGGTGGGACACAACGTGGTCAATGGATTGCGCTGGGGCCCGGATGGCTGGCTCTATGGTCGACACGGTATCAAGGCGACCAGCCACGTGGGCAGACCGGGGAGCAAGGAGGAAGACCGAACCTGGTTGAATTGTTCCATTTGGCGATTTCACCCAACGCGACAGTCATTTGAAGTAGTCACCCATGGAACGACGAACCCGTGGGGATTTGACTATGACGATACTGGCGAGATGTTCTTTACCAATAACGTGATCGGGCACCTCTGGCACGTGGTGCCCGGGGCCTGTTACGACCGGATGTATGGCACGCATTTCAATGCCAACCTCTACCAGTTGATGCCCTCCTGTTCGGATCACCTGCACTGGGATTCGAAAGACTGGACCAAGAGTCGTAAGGTGATTGGCGTTCCCAATTCGCATGATGTCCAGGGAGGCGGGCATAGCCACTGTGGTGGTATGATTTACCTGGGCGATAACTGGCCGGCAAAATATCGAGGCCGCATGCTGATGTGTAATACCCATGGGAAACGTGTCAACCAGGATGTTTTGGAGCGGCAGGGAAGCGGCTACGTGGGGCGGCATGCACCGGATTTAATGCGTGCCAATAGCGATTGGTTTCGTGGCGTGGAATTGAAGTATGGTCCCGACGGCGGCGTGTTCGTAACGGACTGGACGGACCTGGGAGAGTGTCATGATCGCGATGGTATCCATCGACGGTCAGGACGAATTTACAAGGTTATTTATGGTGATAGCCCGGAACCGCAGGAAGTAAACCTGCTTGAACTACCGGATGAAAAACTGGTGCAATTGCAACTGCATCGCAATGACTGGTTCGTACGACATGCTCGGCGCATTCTGCAGGAGCGTGCAGTGGCGGGTAAGTCGATGCAGGTCGTGCATACGCAGCTCCAGGATATCCTGGGCAACAACCCGGACGTCACGCGACAACTGCGTGCACTCTGGTCACTTCATGGGACCGGGGGGCTCAGCACAGGGCAGCTTGTCGGGCTACTCAGGCATGAGAGTGAGCATGTCCGCAAATGGGCCGTTCGGTTGCTGGTGTCCGAGCAATACAGGGATTCCAATACGGCACGCATCCTGGCGGCTCATGCGATGGATGAACCGTCGGGATTAGTCCGTTTGCACCTGGCATCGGCGCTGGGGCGACTCCCGCTGGATCAGCGCTGGCCCTTGGCGGTTGCCCTGGCAAAGCATTCTGAAGATCGAGAGGATCTGCAACTGGTCCCCTTGCTCTGGTATGGCGTGGAGCCTGTCGTGCTGGAGGATGTGCCAGGAGCCCTCCAGTTGGCCAGGCAGACGAAGATCGATACCTTGCGAACCTTTATCGCAAGGCGCATCACGGTGGATGTGGATCAGCATCCGCAGGCACTGACAGCGTTGTTGGCCATGGTGGCAGCCGAGTCCCGGCCGCATCAGCGCCAATTGTTGACAGGAATTCGAAACGGTCTACAGGGACGCAGGCAGATTGCAGCCCCCGCTTCCTGGCAGCGTGTTCAGGCTGCATTGGGATCCGTTGAGGATGCCCCGATCCGTGGGATGTTACAGGAAATCGGAGTAGTATTCGGTGATGGTGTTGCCATGGAGCAATTGCGAAAAACAGCGCGTGACAAGCAGCAGTTACCGGCAGCTCGACGCAGTGCTTTGCAGGCCATGATCACAGTCAAGGCGATGGGTACCGCATCCTTGTTGCAGTCCCTGGTCAATGATCGAGCTGTGCAGACGGTGGCGATTCCAGGCCTGGCCGTGTTTGATGATGCGAGTACACCGAAGATCTTGCTCAACCGCTACCGTGGCCTGGACCGGCCCCAAAAGGACGATGCTGTAGAGGTGCTCACGAAGCGAGCGGCCTATGCACTGGAATTACTCAAAGCGGTTAAAAATAACCAGGTCGCGCGAGAGGATATTTCGGCGCAGCAGGCCAGGCAGTTGGAAAACCTCGGATCCCCGGAGGTAAGCCAGTTGCTGGAACAGGTCTGGGGCGTGGTCCAGGTCAGTACGGCCCAGCAGCAGCAACGTTTGCAGTCGGTCAAGGAAATGGTGCTCGATGCGAAATCGGAATCGGTAAACCTGTCCGCAGGACGTGCCCTGTACCAGAAGCGATGTGCCAATTGCCACCGGCTCTTTGGTGAGGGCGAGAAGATTGGCCCCGAATTGACCGGGTCGGGACGGGCTAACCTGGACTACATTCTGCAGAACGTGGTGACGCCCAGTGCCGTGGTAGCGGCCGGGTATCGTGTCAGCGTGATTGCGACCAGCGACGGCAGGGTGTTGACGGGGATCGTACGTGATGAATCGGCACAGGTGCTCAGTATCCAGACAGCCAAGGAACGCGTGCGGTTGCAGAAAAATGATGTGGAACAGGTGAAGGTGTCATCCGTCTCCCTGATGCCGGATAACCTACTCAAGGATCTCGGTGATCAGCAGATACGAGACCTGCTCGCTTACCTGGCGAGTCCACGGCAGGTGAATTTACCGGTACCGAGATCGAAACCGGGCCGATAAGAAATCAATCGGGAAACGCTGGCGTTAGTCCGTTGCCTTCAGACGGGGTGCAGCTTTCTCGACCCAGCCAGCCTTGCGTTGTCCCGCTCCTGGTCGGCCCGTATCTCCCAGGTCATGTCGTGCTTTCTCGGCCAGGACCAGTAACCGTTTCACAACGTCAGGTTTGGCTGTAGCGAGGTTCGTGTCTTCATGGATATCATTGGCCAGGTTGAATAATTTCAACGGCTGGGCAGGTTCAGGTTTTCCCCAGTTGCGTTTCTTGGCATCCATGGCAACAAACAGCTTCCAGGGGCCGGAGCGGACGGCCTGCAATTGGTCCATCTGGTAGTAGTAGAACGCCTCGTGAGGTGAGCGGGCTTGGGGCTGACCGCTGAGGATAGGCCAGATGTCCTTTCCATCGATCGTGCGGTCGGTAGGCGCCTTGGTGCCGGCCAGCTTCGCGAAGGTGGGCAGCAGGTCGATAGTTGCCGTGATCTCGCCACTGCTGGATCCTGCTGGTATTTTTCCTGGCCAGCGTACGACGCACGGAACCCGCATCCCGCCTTCATCAGTACGTCCTTTCTTTCCCCGGAGCGGATCGTTGCTCCCCTTTCGCTGCGAGCCGTTGTCCGAGGTGAAAAAAACGAGCGTGTTGTTATCCAACCCTTCGGATTTAAGCGTCTCGAAGATCGTTCCCATCGAGGCATCTACTTCCTCGACCCAGTCGCCATAGCGACCGTTCTGCGATTTTCCGTGAAACGGTTTTCCGGGAAAGAGGGGTAGATGAACTGCCGTGTGGGGTAGGTAGAGAAAGAAGGGGCGTTTCTTGTTGGTCGTGATAAAGCGAACGGCTTCTTCGGTGTATCGCCTCGTGATGGTTTCCTGTTTAACCGGGACCTCGATGACAGTTTCGTTTCTCACCAGTGGCAGCGGCACCGCTTTGCGGTTCATGTCGTTGCTGTAGGGAATGCCGAAATAATAATCAAAACCCTGGCTGGTGGGGAGGAAGTCGGGATGATCGCCCAGGTGCCATTTTCCCAGGCAGGCCGTGGCGTATCCCTGTTGCTTGAGCAGCTCGGCGATCGTTACTTCATCCGGACTGAGACCCTTGCGGGCAGCAGGAAAGAGAACGCAGAGATTCTTTTCATCCACGTGCATGTTGACGCGACGTGGGTAACAGCCAGTCATCAGGCTCGATCGAGAGGGGGTACAGACTGAGCAAGTCGAGTAAAAATCGGTTAGCCGCATGCCTTCCACGGCCATTTGGTCGAGGTGCGGGGTTTTTTGCCTGGTGGCTCCGAAAGGTCCAATATCGGCGTATCCCATGTCGTCCATGAATACCAGGATGATGTTCGGTGGTGAGGACGCTTCGGCCCCCTGGAGGCCAAGGGAAAAGGCAAGTAAAAACGGGAAATAGCGTGTGAGAGACAGGTGGGAATACGGCCGCATGGTCAGTTCCTATTGCTTTGTAAGTGGATGTTAAGCACTAATATAATTCCATCTGCGGGCCGTTACCACGGTGCTGGTGAGTGATTGTTACCTGGGAAGAGTAGTGCCGTGACTAATCCTGATGCAAGCGTTCAGTCTGAAAAGCCGGGTCTCCTGAGGGCCCTTGGGCCGGGGATGGCCATCGCGATCGTGGTGGGGAACGTGATTGGGTCGGGTATCTTTGCCAAGCCCGGGGAGATCGCTGCCGCCGGTCGGACGTTTCCGTTGATTATTACTGCCTGGATCGTGGGAGGAGTGCTCAGCCTCCTGGGTGCACTCTGTTTCGCGGAATTAAGTACCATGCTGCCGCAGTCCGGTGGCATGTATGTCTACCTGCAAAAGGCCTATGGCAGATGCGTTGGTTTTCTGCAGGGTTGGAGTTGGTTCTTGTTTACCAAGCCCGCTTCCCTCGGTGCGCTCTCGATGATCTTTGTCGAACATCTGGAAGCAGTCGGTGGAATCAGTATTTCCACATCCGGGGCGATTGGCCTGGCAGTAATTCTCATCGGTGGCCTGGCTCTGATTAACGTGATCGGCGTACTCTGGGGCGGTTGGGTGCAGAATATTACCACCGTGATCAAGGTAGCCTTTGTCCTGTTCGTCGCGTGCTTGCCTTACCTGGTCTCCGCGTTTGGTGAGGGCGAATTTTCGACCGGATTGTTGAGCCATTCGCTGCCGGTTACCGATGCGGCACCATCACTCGCTGGGCGTTTTGCCGTGGTGCTGCTGGCTGTCATGTGGGCTTACAACGGTTGGCATGGCATTACGCCCGTCGCAGAAGAAATTCGTGATCCGGGACGCAATATTCCTCGCGCGCTACTGGGTGGAACACTGATCCTGACCGTACTCTACGTATCCGCCAACGTGGCCTATCATGGTGTCGTACCGATGGTCGAGATGGCGGAGCCGGAAAACCAGGAGAGAGTCGCAGTCCTGATGTTTGATCGGTTACTTGGGCCAAGGGGTGCGATGTTAATTGCATTGGGGGTGATGGTCAGTACGTTTGGGGCTATTAACAGCAATATGTTGCTGGGGCCTCGTGTTCCCTTTGCCATGGGGCGTGATGATCCGCTGTTGCGGTGGCTCGGTGCAGTCCATCCGCGGTTTCGTACGCCCGCGCGTGCCATTGTTTTACAGGGGCTGATGGGCGTGTTCATGCTCATCGGATCGGCTTGCCTGGTGCGCTGGGTGCCCTCACTGCAAGGTAGGAGCATGTTCGCAATTCTTACCGGTTATATCATTTTCGCGTCCAGTCTCTTCTACATGCTCACGGTTGCGGCGGTGCCGGTGTTGCGACGAAAAATGCCGATGGCCGAGCGCCCTTTTCGATGTCCGACGTGGATCCCTTTTGTTTACCTGGCCTTCTATAGCTGGTTTCTGTACAACGTCTACCAACGCAAGCCGGTAGAGGCCAATATTGGAATCCTGCTTAATCTCAGTGGGCTCCCGGTGTTCGTGGCAGGCGTCTGGTGGGCACGGCGGCGTTCCGAGGCTCAGTGATTTCCTCCAGGCGCGAAAAAAAACGGGTCCCATTCCGCTGTGGGAATGGGACCCGTGAAGGTTATCCGTAAAACATGGCCGTTACAGCTTAGGGGACAAACCCTTCGCCGACGGGTTCGCCATCACGTCGACAACCGAGACGTTGGTACGTCATGTAGTCGATCGTTTCTCCAACCAAGTGAACCGAACCGTCCGCAAAGACGAACTGGGCACCA
>Ga0163108_10000385_pt1 | contig 32756 bp, 27 predicted proteins | sample Fk1155metaG_FD_109644 | JGI IMG/M metagenome (GOLD analysis project Ga0163108, IMG submission 109644) | Marine microbial communities from the Central Pacific Ocean - Fk160115 155m metaG | ecosystem: Environmental > Aquatic > Marine > Oceanic > Photic zone | place: The Central Pacific Ocean...
CATGAGTATGGCATCCGCCAATTTCAGTTCTACGACGACACATTCACAGTCCTAAAAAAGAACTGCCTTGATTTTTGCGAACGGTTGGCGGCAGAAAACCTGGATGTGAGTTGGATCGGTTTTATCCGCGGCGACTGTTTTTCAGACAAAATCGCCGCAGCCATGAAGCGAGCCGGATGCCACCAGGTGCTGGTGGGGGTGGAAACAGGCAGCCCCACAATTGCCGAGCGAATCGGGAAACCCATCGATTACGAGCGGTACAGGCGTGCTGTTGAAATCGCACACCGCCACGGCCTTGAAGTCCGGGCAAGTTTCATCATCGGTAGCCTGGGCGAAACATGGCAAACCATGGATGACAGCCTAAAGATGGCGCTTGATCTCGACTTTGACTTTGTTCAGCTGTTCATCTCTACCCCTTACCCAGGCACAGCGATGTACAACGAAGCCGTGGAGCGGGGCTGGCTTCGGGCGGATTCCTGGGATTCCTATGGCCAAGCACGGGTGCTGGTGGAGCAGCCCCAAATCGATGCGGACACGATTTATCGGTTTGAGCGTCACTTCAATCGACGCTTCTACATGAGACGAAAATTCGCCCGACGAATGCTCAAGCGCAGCCTCAACCCCCGGCATCTCCGAGACTACGCGCTGGCGGTGCCCTATTTGCTGGTCGGTACCAACGCCGATCCACTGGCTGGAAAGTGGGACTGCTGGGAAAACATCAACGAAGAAGATCACTTGGATTTGAACCTTCCCGAACCCAAGGTCGGTGTGCTCAGCTATGAGATTCGAACCCAAGGTGTGGTCGCACAATAGTCCCCCATTGGGGCTGTTGCCTTTCGGGCACATCCGGCTACTTTAGGGTCATAATTACCCCAAACAGTCCGCACGGATGAACCATGCCCGTACTCAATGTAGAAGCCCTGATCGCCGAGAGGGTGGGCGCTATACGCGATTACCACAACGAAACCGGCATCCCACGGGCAGAACTCGACTTGTCCGGTGGCATTGATTCCGCAGTGATGGCGGGGCTCCTGGTGCTGGCTTTGGGGGCCGACCAACTCACACTGGTGTATTCCTCGATCAACAGCGGGTCTGAAACCCAAACGCGCGCACGAGACCTGGCCTCCGCCCTCGGTGTCCGCTTGGTCGTGCACGACCTGACCAACACCTACGAAGCAATGATCTCCGATATGCGAAAAAACCTGGTCACAGCCGGTTTTGACGATGCGGAAATTGCAGCAAGAATCGAAGAGGACAACACCATCCTCGGCTCCATCCGAAGCTGTATCCGAGCACCTTTGGGCCGGGGGTACCTCCGCATGACAGGCAGCGGCCTCCGACATGGAACCGGCAACGAGTGTGAAGACCGATGGCTTCGCTTTTACCAAAAAGGCGGCGACGGTGAAGTCGACAGCAACCCCATTGCCATGTTGTCCAAGGGCGAAGTCTTTCAACTCGCATGTGGACTCGGACGAAAGCTGAACGCCATGGAGGCATACAAAGCCATTGTTTCAGCACCCCCAACGCCCGAACTGTGGGGCGCCACCGTAAGCCACACCGATGAAGACGAGATTGCAGCGTATTTGGACATGAAAGGGTGCGGTCACACCTTCTACAGCTATGTGGACCCCGACAGCGGACACTACACCGATGTGGGCCTGATCGAGCGGGTGGCACGGTTCAATGATCGAGAAGAAGGCGCGGCTTTATTCGAAAGCCAAGCAGATGAACAAACACTCGAGAACCTGCTTCAAGCCGCCACAAGATCTTCGGTATTCCAGGGTGTCGAAGCAGCCCTGGTCCGAAAGGTTTTGCTCGGTGCGCGAAGAACAGAGCGCATCACGCGACACAAATTCAACCCCAATTGTCCCACCTTGGGTGACCGTGAACGTTTGCTGAAGCAACAGATTCTCACGGACGAGTTGCCCCGCCGATGAGCCACACGCCCGACATGACACAAGCAGAATCCGCAACGATTGGCTCAGGGCCCACCAAGCGGCGAACCCGTCGGAGTCCAACCCTTCAGGAGAAACCCTCTGTTGGCGTGGATGTGGTGATATTCACCGTCATCGATTCCGACCTGAAGGTTCTGTTGGCCAAGCGAGAGGGCCAGCCGTTCAAAGGCGTTTGGTCTCTTCCCGGTGGTCTGGTCCGTGTACGCAACTCTGGCGATCAAGGTGAGGGCATAGAGCAAGCTGCACATCGGGAACTATCGGAAGCGACCGGACTCACACCCGGAAGCTGCTTTGTGGAACAACTCTACACATTTGGCAAAGCCGGTCGTGATCCCCGTGGACGGGTCATCTCCGTGGCGTGGATTGCGCTGGTCTCACCAGACCAAGGACGAGCGATTCACCCAGGCGACCAAGGGGACGCACAGTGGTTCAGCACGCACGAGGAGATTCCATGGATGCGTCTTGCGTTCGACCACGCTGAAATCCTGGACACCGCCGTCGAACGCATCCGCGGCAAACTGGACCACAGCAACATTGCTTTTGAACTGGTGCCCGAGACCTTCACTGTGGCCGAACTCCGCGACACATACGAGGCCATCAAATCCCGTACATACGATGCCCGAAACTTTCGAAGACGCTTTCAAAGAATGATTGGAGAGGGTGTTGTGACCGAAGCGCCCGGAAAGCGCCACCGGGGGAAAGCCCGCCCAGCCAAGATCTGGCGGCTTCAACGATAATCCACCCGTACCCAACCCCATCGGGTTGGTTAAGCACCTTTCATGTGGCGAATCCGATTTCATGACGGGACCTTGGTGGTGGAAGGTGGCGATATAGAGCACCTCCCCGTTGGTTTTCGTTCCGATGACCGCATCGGACACCCCCGGGGACCCGCCTGGCTGTACCCCCAGGTCATCACCGCAGCCCGCGCATTTCAGATATCGTACACAGATGAATCCCAAAAATATACACGGCTTGATGGGATCACCGCCTGCGCCACCCGCACACCCCGAGAATACCAGCGTGAGGCCGTCGATACATGGCACCAGGCCGGCCGACGGGGTGCCGTTGTGCTGCCCACGGGCTCGGGAAAAACATTTGTCGCTGAATTGGCCATCGCGGAGACCGCACGGGCCACACTGGTCGTCGCACCCACACTGGATTTGGTCGGACAATGGCACGATCGACTCAAAACCGCCTTTGGATGTCCAGTCGGCATGCTGGGGGGTGGTCACCATGAAGTGGAGGACATCACCGTCTCCACCTATGATTCTGCGGCCATCCACATGGGCCGGTATGGCGACCGATTTGGACTGCTTGTCTTCGATGAAGTTCATCACCTCGGCGCCCCGGGCTACCTGAGTGCTGCGGCCGCATCGATCGCACCCTATCGACTCGGCCTCACCGCAACCTGGGAGACCGATGCGGAACGCGAGGATGCGCTCACCGAAATCATCGGGGATGTGGTCTACGAAAAGACCATCACCGAACTATCGGGCGAATTTCTTGCGGATTATGAAACGGTTCGAATCCAGGTCCAACTCACGCCCGACGAACACACGCGGTACACCGAGGCGCGGGCGCAATTCTCCGCCTTCATCAAAGCCAAACGCATCCCCCTCGGCTCCCCCCGAGGTTGGCAAACCTTTCTTCGCCACGCGGCCCAGTCCAAGGCAGGCCGTGCAGCCTTCCAGGCCTACCAAGAGTCCCGAAAAATCGCCCACGGAACCGAGCAAAAACTCAACGTTCTGTCCGATTTGCTACAGAGTGAACATAAACGTCGTACACTTGTGTTCACTCACGACAACGAGACAGCGTACAAGGTCAGCAAACAGTTCCTGGTGCCCTGCATCAGCCACCAAACCGACATCAAAGAACGCCGCGCCATCCTCTCTGCTTTCGAAGAAGGCATTCTGCCCGTGATTGTCACGAGCCGGGTCCTCAATGAAGGCGTCGACATGCCCGCGGCGGAAGTCGCCATCGTATTGAGCGGCACCGGCACTGTCCGTGAACATGTACAACGCCTGGGCCGCATCCTTCGACCCGGAGACAACAAACAAGCCATTCTGTACGAAATTGTGGCCGCAGATACCGCAGAAATGCGCACCAGTTCGCGGCGCCGGAGGCATGATGCTTACCGGTGATTTACTGCGAACAAGAATCGTAAAAAAACAGCTTCAACCATCCTTTGTAAACGTTGACAGCCATCGTCTACTGGAACGAGCCGGCCTGTTGCTGCACATGTTCGAAGGCGCACTGGAGTCGGGGTGGACCCGGGGCCGAATCGATGAAGAGATCCGAAACATCACGGGTGCAGACGTCGATCACAAGATCACCAAGGGCCTCGCCAAGATTCTTCTCGACAAGGGCGACTTTGAAACCGAGTCCCCAACCAATCCTGCCGAATTGCGGTGGGCCGTTTTCTGCGAAGCAGCAAAAATGGGGCCGATTGCACGCAGCGTGGGACCCGGTGGTCGCTCCACAGCACAAGACGTTTTCAAATTGGTGGCCAAAGACCTTGGGACCACACCCGAAGAGGTCGCTCGGGGCCTGTATGCAGACCTCAAAGACGAACAGGTGCTTCAAGCCATTCCACTGCCATCGCCTGCGACCCTTCTGACCCGATACAACACGGCTTTGGTCCAGGCGCTTTTGCTGAAAGCAAGCAAGATGTCCATCACGCTTACACAACCAAACCCCAAATATGTACGGCAACTGATGCGGTACTTGAAATTCCATCAATTGATGTTTCGAACCATCCAAAAAGGGGCCGATCTGGCCGTCGAAATTGATGGGCCGCAAAGCCTATTGAAGCTTTCGACACGGTACGGACTCCAACTGGCCAATTTCCTCCCCGCCGTGTTGCTTCAACCCGGAGAGTGGACACTGGAAGCCGAGGTTTTGTGGGGCAAGAAGCGAAAAGTGCGGAAGAACTTGTCCTTGTCGAGCGAAATGGGCCTCAAGAGCCACTACAAAGACACGGGCACATGGAAGTCGCGCACTGAAACCTGGTTCATGGAGCGGTACGAAAAGTACGATACGGACTGGACGGTTCAGCCCGGGGAACCCATCAACCTTGGAAACCAGAAGCTGCTGATTCCTGATCTCACCTTCTCCAAAGACGGAAAGGTGGGCCACCTCGAAATCCTCGGTTTTTGGCGGGCAAAACACCTCAAAGACCGCTTGGCCGAGTTGCCGGACAACGTAATCTTGGCCGTTAGCTCCAAACTCAAAGGCGAGGCCGGTGCTTTGGCCAAGAGCCTAGATTCGCAAGTGATTCGCTTTGCGGAGGTCATTCCACCCGCAAAAGTCGTTGAGAAGCTCGAGAAAATCGCTCGCTGAGCGCTATACTCGGCGCATGCTTTCTCTACTCTTGCTCCTCGCCACCGGTTGTGACTTCAGTCCTCCACCCCCAAAAATCGAACGCAAGGCCAAACCGCCCAAACAAGTGCGTGCAGACAAAAAGCCGCAATCCGCGTCTTCCATGGAGGACACCGGAGGTGCTGCCTTGGACATCATCACCAACGTCTCGTACAAGCCCGAAAGACCCGGTGCCTTTGATGACATCGAAGTGGTTGTCGAGACAGAGCGCGATGGCGCTTATGTGGATGTGGATGTCACTTGGTTCGTGAATGGACGGAAACTAATCAGCCAACGGGACTCGATTCTTCGCTTCCGAAACTACTCCAAGGGCGACACCGTACAAGCGGAAATCGAAGCCACACGGAGGGGCGCCACCCAGAAGATCGCCGCACGGACGCTCATTATTGGAAACGCCCCACCGCGCATCCTCACCAATCCATCCTCATTGACACAGCTGGACGGGTTTCGGGTGCGCGCCGAAGATCCAGATGGAGGAAAGGTGACCTACCACGTCAAAGGTGGACCCGATGGACTCACCATAGGCGAGTCCACCGGTGTGGTCCGGTACAAGCCCAGCAAAAAAGCGGAAGGGGGCCAATACGACATCACCTTTGTTGTAAAGGATGAGGATGGTTCGGAAAGCGAGTGGCAATTCAAAGTATCCGTTCGCGCAGGCTCCGAGTCCGACACCGCCATCGCCGAGCGCGAAAACAAGCGGGCAGAAGCGAAAGCAAAAGCAGAGGCCGCGGCCAAAGCCTTGGAAGAAGCCCGACGGCTAGCGGAAGAGGCGGACGAGTACTGATTCTGGGACTGCATCCATCAGACGGGCCACGCTCTCATCGATGGAATCACACCCATTCAGCAACAAATCTGCAGATGACTTGCTGGGTTGCACATACCGGTCGTGATTCGGCTTTACAGTCGCCAAATATTGGGTGCGAACACTCTCTTCTGTGCGGCCTCGCTCCATTACATCCCGCGCAATGCGGCGGGACAACCGAACCGGTTCGGGCGCCTCTACAAACACGCACAAGTCGGCGAGAGCACACAAGCGGGGGTCGCTCATGACCAAGATTCCCTCCACAACGATCAATGCCGCAGGTGAACGGCTTTCCGTACGGGATTGACGCGTGTGGGTTGCGAAATCATACACAGGCAGAGCAGCAACCGCTCCACCCCTCAGTTGTTCAACATGAGACACCAACAAGTCGGTATCGAGGGAATCCGGGTGGTCATAATCGTGGCCCCGAGGATCGGGAACATCAAAATAGTAGCGATCATGGCCGATGAAGGCTGCACCCGTTTTCCGCACAAATTGGGCAACGATAGAACTCTTGCCGCTGGCTGTTCCGCCTGAAACCAAAACAACAAATGGAGATTCAGTACTCATCAGTGTTGCCTGAAATTCGAACAACAGCATCCATCACGGCGCCTGGACGAACCTCTACAACCGCAGCATCAACATGCCCTGTGATGCGCCCCGTGGATTCAACCACCAAAGTGTCGCGCACACGCAGTTTACCCTCGACGGACCCGGACACAATGGCCCGGGCCACGTCGAGCTCTCCCTCTATATGACCCTCGGTCCCCACCTCGAGTACATCCTCTGTATACATTCTTCCTTCAAAATGACCGTCCACACGCACACGCCCCTCAAAGGTCAGATCCCCATCCCAATGGGTGCCTGGTCCCATGACCGTCAAGGGTGCTTCTTGTGAACTGCGTGCCACTCATTGCCCCAGGGGTTGGTCGGTTCGTGCCAGCCAATCGACCAAGCGAGTGAGATCTTCCTTGGAGTAATAATCGATGACGATCTTACCCTTGTCTCCACGGGCCTTGGGCTCTATCCGCACCTTGGTCGACAAGGTGGAGGTCAACAGCGCTGCCGCATGGCGGTATGCCGCTGGCTGCGGAGCCTTCGAGCGACGGTGTTGAAGCATCTTTTGAACCAACCTTTCGGTGGCACGAACACTCAGTTCTTTGGTCACCACCTCTGTCAGAGCTTTGCGCATGCGATTTTCATCCATGATGGACAACAAGGCTTTCGCGTGACCCGCTGATATGACGCCAGACCGCAGTTCTTCAATCACGTAGTCCGGCAACTTGAGCAGCCGCAGCGCATTGGCCACGGTGGTCCGGTCTTTGCCAACACGCTTGGCCACTTGAGATTGGGTGAGGCTGAACTCTTCGATCAAGCGTTGGTACGCCACCGATGTTTCCAGTGGGTCAAGGTCTTCCCGTTGAATGTTCTCAACCAAAGCCAACAGCAGTTGTTGGCGACTCGTGACTTGGTCGTGCACCCAAACAGGCACTTCGTCCAGCCCCGCCAACCCGCTCGCACGAAGGCGTCGTTCGCCCGCGATCAGAATGTACCCACCACTCTCCGCCGTACGAACCAACAACGGTGTGATGACACCATGCTCCGCAATCGAAGACGCCAGGTTTTCCAACTCAGCCGCATTGAAACGCAGGCGCGGTTGCTCTGGGTTGGGCCGAATTTGATCAAGCGGCACCATACGAAGCGCACCGCGATTGGTGGACACGGAAATCTTTTCGGGACGACCCGGTGTTTCGAGAATGTCTTGAGGAATGAGCGCGGCGAGGCCACGTCCGAGGCGAGGGCGACTCATGATGCCTCCACAGTGCGAAGAAAGGGTGTAGCGGACTGTTCTTTGACGGCATCCTCAGGCTCTTCTCGGGCCATTCGGTCCAAGAGTTCTAAGGCCAGATTGGTGTAGGAAACTGCACCACGGCACAGCGGATCGTACGCATGTACGGGCTTGCCAAAGCTGGGCGCCTCTCCCAAGCGAATATTGCGTGGAATCTCGGTCTGGAACACCTCGTCGCCAAACACCTCACGCAACTGATCGACCACGTCCCGACACAGGCGGGTTCGACGATCTACCATGGTGAGAAGAATGCCTTCCCGCCGCAAGGATCGGTTGAGACCACCTTTCTGGATTTGATTCATCGCCCGAAGAAGTTCGGAGAGTCCCTCCATGGCGTAGTACTCTGCTTGGACTGGAATGAGCACACCATCTGCTGCCGCCAAACCATTAATGGTCAGCATGTTCAAGGATGGTGGACAGTCGATGATCACAAAGTCATAGGGCCCCGCGAAAGCACTCAGCGCGCGCTTGAGTCGATACTCGCGACGGCTGGCCTCCACCAGTTCAATTTCAAGCCCAATCAGTTCTCGGGTAGCAGGCAACAAGTGCAAGCCATCCACGCAGGTGGGAACGACAGTTTCGGGTAATTCTCGGAAACCGAGCAAGACGTCGGCGACACCGACGTTGACTTCGGACTTGGGCACAGACAAGCCGGATGAGGCGTTGCCTTGGGGGTCCAAGTCGACGAGAAGGACCATGTGGTCTTCGAGTGCGAGCGCAGTCGCAAGATTGACAGCGGTGGTGGTCTTGCCGACCCCGCCCTTTTGGTTGGAGACAGCGATGATGCGGGGCATGATGTCCAGGGTGTTGGTGGTTGGATGTGTCGTACCACAGAGCGTGGAACGGGGGGGAACACCGACAAAATGTGCGTGGGGAACGCACGCGGTGCACTCCGATAGTATCGACAAGGTCTTGACTATGCAAGCGTTTCACGGTGATTCCACGCAGAAGCAATCGCCATCGATCAACATCGTCGTGGAACATCGGGGAAACATCCGGACCTACACATAGACGGTGGGCCACTGTCGGTTAGAATGCAGTCCACAATTCTGGAAGAAAGATGTACCGAACACTCCTCACTATTTCTCTTTTGGCGACCAGCTGTACCAAATCCACCTCAGACGATGATGATTCTGCTTCCCGGAACGCAGATCTGACCGATGATGTAGATGGTGGCAGCGATAACGATGCCGGCTCCGATGGCGACGACGATACCGGAACCGGTGGTGGAAGCGGTGACGAAACCGGCGGTGAAGAAACCGGCGGTGAAGAATCCGGCGGCGAAGAGTCCGGCGGCGAAGAGTCCGGCGGCGAAGAGTCCGGCGGTGAAGAGTCCGGCGGCGAAGAATCCGGCGGTGAAGAATCCGGCGGTGACGACAGTGACATCGCATACACATGGACCGACGGCCCCGAGGCAGCACCATGTACACCGACATCCAGTGACTCTTCTCTTGTTGCCTTGTCCGGGGTCTTGCTCACCACAGACGGCCCCGAAAATGGTGCCGTCGTTTTCAATCAAATCACCGGAACCATCGTCTGCGCTGGCACTGACTGCGACACAGACGGAGCCACACAGATCTGCACCGAAGGCATCATTTCGGCGGGCCTAATCGATTCACACAATCACATGCAGTACAACGCACTCGGACCATGGGAACACGAGGAACTGTTCACCGACCGATACGATTGGCAGAGCGATGATGGTTACGACGACTTTCGTACCGCGTACGACGTGATCGACCCCACCTATCGATGCGAAATTATGAAGTGGGCCGAAATTCGCAGCTTGGTGGGAGGAAGCACAGCGGTTGTTGGTTCAAGCGGCGGGGCCTGCATCAATCCATTGATTCGGAACCTCGAAGAGGGAAGCGCAGCATCGGGACTGGATGACTACGACCTCTCGTATTCATCCGGTAGGGTGAGAAGTTCCTACGACGAAGGGGACATCAAAGAAGTTGGGGTCCATGGAGATGCGATCATCAACCATGTCGCAGAAGGCATCAACGGCAGTGTCACTGCCGAAATCTCCCACATGTTGGACATCGGAATGAGCGGGCCAGGCCAGGTATATGTCCACGCGACCGATGCCACGACGGAACAACTGGCTGAAATGGCCGATGATGGCACCGCCATCGCTTGGTCGCCACGCTCCAACCTCGACCTCTACGCCGCGACCACACCCGCCGATGTAGCGCACCGGCTCGGGGTTCCCATCACACTCGCCCCAGACTGGACTTGGTCGGGCTCTATGAGTCCCGCCCACGAACTTTCCTGTGCCAACGAATGGCTGCACACACGCTCGAGTGGAATTTCGGATGTCACACTGTGGAGTTGGACCACTGCCGAAGCTGCACGGGTCCTAAACTTGGATGGTGTGCTCGGTGATTTGGCCCCCGGCTTGAAAGCGGACATCACCGTATTCTCGTGGTCCGACCAGCCCTACCGAACCGTGATTGAGGGTGACCCCCGAGATGTGGAATTGGTTTTGGTGGATGGAAAAGCCTTGTACGGAAAGACCGAATGGGTGACCACCTTGGCCGAGAGTCCAGAATGGTGCGAAACCATCGATGCTTGTGGCATCGGTCGAACCGTGTGCGTCAAAACGGGAACGTCCGGAGACGATGCTCAAACCGCCACCGACATCGAGGACATCCTCCATGGAGTCTTGAGCCCAGTCGGAATGCCCGTGGGCTTGGATTACGCCAAAGAACTGTTCGGCTTGTTTCTCTGCGAGGACACACGCGATTCCTGCAACATGGCCGCCGACACCGACACCGACACCGATGGAGATGGGATCGACGATGAGGCCGATGCTTGCCCCACCGCCTACGATCCACTGCAACGTGACCATGATGGTGATGGGCTCGGTGATGTGTGTGATGCGTGTCCACTCGCAGCAGACATGACCGAATGCACCCACACACCAGGAGACATCGATGGAGATGGCTACGCCACAGAGATCGACAATTGTCCTTGGCTGTACAATGCCGATCAATCCGATGCGGATGAAGACGGCCTCGGTGATGTATGTGACCCGTGCCCCGAAGAAGCATCTGATGATGGATCGTGCTCCTTCACCATTCCAGAAATGCGCGACCCAGACAGCGAAGTCACGGTCTCTGTCGGTACCTTTGTGAAAATCAACAACGTCGTCGTCACCGGAATTCGACCAGACGTTGGCTTCTACATCCAAGACACAGCGGCAGACACTTACGGCGGAATTTTTGTGTACGACAGTGGGGAATACTCTTCCGGTGCAATCTCTGTGGGTGTACAAATTTCAATTACAGGTGTGTACGAGGACTATTTTGGACTTGCCGAACTCACGGGTGTTGAGGTGTTGAGCGAGGCTCCTGGCACCATCCCAGATCCCATTGAAGTGGCTGATCCCTGTACAATCGGTACCGATGGAAGCCTATCCGCCACGTATCAGAGTATGGTGGTGACCGTGAGAGATATCATCGTGTCCAATGCCAACCCCGACACCCCCGAAGACTACGGCGAATTTGAAGTGAATGACTGCCTACGATTCGACGACCAGCTCACCGACACATTGGTTCCACAACCGGATATGGGAACGACCTTTTCGCGCATCAGCGGCATTCTGACCCAGACATTCGGCAATGCGAAGGTCGAGCCAAGAGGGCCAGAAGACATAGATGAATAGAGGCCACGCAGCGGAAGCGCCGTGGCTCATCGGCGTCGCCTTGGGCATCTTGGGCCTGTGGTGGCGTGGATACGCCTTCGTTCCACTGCCTTTCCTCTCTTCCTACGATTGGATGGAGTACGTGCCCAGCGCATGGATGGTCACCCACGGGGTGGATTTGGGGGGATATGCCACATGGCGCAACCCCCTGTATCCTGCCATTTTGGGCCACCTCGGGGAGTGGGTTGGGTACAACGAGGCCGCTTGGCTCTTGGGCAGCACCGCCATGTCTCTTGTGGTCTTCTCTGCCGGCCTGGGCGCACGCGTACTGGCGAACCCATGGGCGGGCATGGTCGCCGCCATCACCGTGCCTTTCATCAATCCATGGGCGGAAGCCAGCCGTTGGGCCACCCTGTACCCCACTTTGGCAGCAACAACTGGGGTGAGCTTGGCATGTGGCGCAGCTTTTGCCATGTGGAAGAAACCGGCTTGGCTCATCATTGCTGCATTGGCGGCAGGGCTGGCTTGGGGCATCGACTTCCGCGGGATTGCATTGGTGTGTGCGGTGGTGGTCCTGGCTGGAGTGGGCCTGGAAAAACGGTGGGGACTGTTGCTCGTCTTGGGTGGGGCATTGGCCTCGGGACCCCTGGCCAACGCTACACTCCAAATCGCAGTCACCAAAGATACTTCCTACGCCGTTCAAACCCAACGTGAACTCGAGCTCAAACTGGCGGTCGAAAGTGGAAACGTTGAACTGGCAAGAGCCTGTCACAACGAACCGGCAGACTCCGCATACCCAACCTTGGTCACACTGACCCGGCCATGTGCCTGGGCATTTGTGGCAGACAATATGGACCGCGCAAAAGACCAAGCCCCTTTCGGGGTCGGGTTCACCCTGTTGTTGCTCCCGCTCTTGGGGGTCACAGGTTCAAGACGCAGCCGCGTGGTGGGGGTCCTGGTTTTCGGCGCAGCCTATGGTGCGCTGTTCTTGATGTCCGTCTGGGCAAGACTGAATGTGCATCACTTTGTCCAATTCGCTGCGGTTATCGCCATGACCGTACCCGTATCCATCGCACGCTTGGTCGACAGCATTCCACAAGAAAAGCTTCGCCTCCCAAGCAACATCGGCTTGGCTCTCGTTGGGCTCTTCTGGGTAACCACCCAAGGCCCCTGGGCCGGCAAAGCGGTCGAAGATTTGGCCCAAGCCGAACAACACCAACTTCTGGGGTGGATGTTGGATGGCATGGGCGCCAACGTCGACCTAAAAGGCGGAGATGTCCTGATGGATTGCACGGGGCTGGGCATCGAAGCCGCCATCTTGCCCACCCGCACCCATAGCGGACACCCAAACTTTCAACCTTCTGCGCAGTCCCCACGGTGCCAAGAGTGGATCCAAAACCCACCAACAGTCGATGGTCGGGTCTGGTTGTTCACACGAGAAGAACCCGATTTTCGGGGCCCCACACAACCCCCTTGGTACATGGTGCAAGCGTGGGAAGATGGTCCCCGCCGAACATGGCTATGGCAACTGGTTGACACGGGCCGAACACGACCGTAGGGTCGATCATGGTTCAAGGCACCATTTCCATCATTATTCCCGCGTACAACGCAGGGGAAACCTTGGTCCGATGCCTTCGTGGGGTGTTGGCCCAAGAGGATGATGACTATGAAGTGATCGTCGTCGATGATGGCTCAAATGATGCCACGGCTGCCATCTGCGGAAAGTTCGATGTGATCCACATACGAAACGACGTGCGCGTTGGTCCAGCGATCAGCCGCAACCGTGGAGCAGATGAGGCTCGGGGCGCATTCTTGGCCTTCACCGATGCAGACTGCGTGCCCCACCCAGGCTGGCTTTCATCCATTCGGCGTTGGCTAGAGGTTGCTCCTGTTGTGTGTGGAACCTATCACCCCGCGCCCTGGCAGAATGCACTGGGGCGCTTCGCCAATCTCGATTGGTCTCTGTATTGGTTCCGGTTCATCCCCGCTGAAACGGATTCCTTTTCAATGGGCAATGTGGCCTTTCATCGGAATGTCTACTTCGACCGTGAACGCCTCGAAGAACACTTTTTCCATCGCATTGCAGCAGCGGAAGACACCGTGGTCGCGATGACCATTGCTGAGCAACACAGAATCTTGAGCACAGAACAGCTCTGGGTCCTGCATATGCATCGCGAACGGCTGCTGGACTACATGAAAAAACACATCACAACAGGGTATTCCCGCACCTTGCTGTCATTGGCGTTTCCCCAACGAAAAGTGTTCGCTGCCCGAGACATCCGTCTAAGTTTCGTCTTCTCACAACTGCTCACCACCGTTCTGGTGTTGGTCACCACATTGTTGGCGATCACAGGCGTAGTCAATGCAAGCAGCGCCTTGGCTGCATCGGCCGTATTCTTTTTGGTCCAGTTTTCATCTTTGGTGGCGATCGCACGAACCGAACCGAGAATCCCCTTCTTGCTGATGTCCCTCGGCTTGTTTTTTATTCGAAATACATGCTGGATGATCGGCCTATGCAAAGCCATTTTGTATGTTATCCAGTCGCCGCCTGAATTCGAAGAAGCCGCCAAATGGCGCGCGCGACGGGATGCGCCCCCCGTGAGTCAGGACGTCAAAGATGCGCAAACGCCGGAGCCACCACAAGAAATTGAACGCGCCAATGCGGATACGGTGCATTAAACACAGATCTTCCATGCCCATTGGAGGATCAGATGGACGACGAAATAACCTCGAGTCTTGACTACAAAAATACCAGTGCAAACGGATTGCTGATCGCAATTTTGGCCACACTATTCGGTTTGTTGGCCGGCATTTTCGGCCACAGCACATTCTCTGAGCCTGTGGTTGTGATTCCACCACCTGAAGTCATCAAAGAAGAACTAACAGAGACCGAATTGCGGGCCTTGGCTGAAGACTTGATCGCATCCGAACAAGATCGAGCACGTACCGCCATCGAACGCGTCCAAACCCTGCAGGAAGAATTGGCCTTCAAAGAAGCAGAACTGCAAAAGTTCAGGAAGGCAAAGGAACAGGGCGCAGCCAGAAGCAATCAGCTGAAAGAAGAGATCGCATTCCTTCGCGTTCAATTGGCTTCGGCTGAAGAAGAACGAGACACGCTGCGAAAAGAACTCAAACAAACCATCAAAGAACTGGATTTCCAGGTCGTCCAAACCAAGAAATTCAAACGAAAGGCAAAACGCTACAAGATGGAATCAACCACCAACTTGTGGAGCGCTTTCCTTGCCAACTCCAAGGTCAAAATTTGTGATCGCGGCAGCCGGAAACGCCACGAAAAGTGTCACGAATCGGTTGAGCAAGCACTGAGTTCCCAGATGCGTGGACGCTTCACGGTGTGCGTGGACACATACCAATCTGTCCCGGTATTGAAGCAAAGCTTGAGGGACGAGCCTTTGCCACGCTACGCAGCTCGCCTGAACGAAGACAACAAGTTCACCAAGAAGGGTTGGTACATCCTTTTCTGTGACCCAACCTTGCCCGAAGCTGGAGACAAGGACCTGGAAGGCGACGATATTCCAACTTGGAAATCAACCTACGGCGTAGACGAAGAACTTGGAATGTACGAGCCCATCCCAAACAACCGCAATGCTGCCCCCACGGGTGGCCGCGAAGAGTTGGATGAGCCCATCGAAGGTGGTCGCGAAGAGTTGAATGAGCCCATCGAAGACGAACTCGACTTGGGCGATATTGACCTCAACTTCGACTAATCAGCGAACCAATGATGTCCGTGTGCGGGTTCCATCCGCCACGGCATACTCGACAATTTCCGCTACGGTCCAGCCTGGAAAGGCGGGGGGCCTGTCGCCGGACAACAGAACAGCTGTACCGCCAGGCAACAACAGCCGGTCGGCATCCTGCAAATAGTCAGCAGGTGGCCGAAATGCGCGGCTGATCACCCCATCAAATCCGCAGGGTACATCTTCTACCCTTCCATGAAAAACAGACGCATTGCTCAGTTCCGCCTCGCGAACAACTTGGGATAGAAACGTGGCACGTTTGGCACGACTCTCCACCAAAAGAACGGATGCAGCTGGATAGCGCGCTGCCATGGCCACGCCCGGAAAACCAGCACCACTCCCCAAGTCGGCCCAACGCCCTTGCAAATTCAAGCCACTGACCGCACCCACTGCATCCTCAAAATGCACATCAATGGGGCCTGGACCAACCAAGTTCATCGCCTTTCGCCAACGTTCCAACAAAGAACGATGAATGTCTTCAGCGCGCGTATACGTCATCCGGCATTTCGCCGTGCCAACAGCACTGCAAGCATATCGATGGCGGCAGGTGTCACGCCCGGCAACCGGGCGGCGGCGCCCAATGTTGCGGGCTTGGCATTCAGAAGTCGCTCAGCGACTTCATTGGAGATTCCTGGCGCATTAAAATCCATGTTTTCCGGTATTCGGACGGACTCCATTTTGCGCGTTCTCGCCGCCCGAACCTGTTCTCGCTGAAGATACCCTGCGTACTTGATGTCGGTCTCAACCTGCTCTGCCGTATGGTCATCCAAAATGGGTACGTCATCGATAAGGGCACCCAAACCCTTCCAATGAAGTTCAGGGCGACGCAGGAGTTCTGAGACAGTCGCAGGCTTTCTCGGAACGGCGAACCCCGCCGCTTCAAACCGGGAAACAACACCTGCAGAAGGGCGAACCATCGTCTTCTCGCACCATGCACGGGCGGTCTCAATGGCCGAACACTTGGCTTCGAAGCGGGCCCACACCGTATCCGACACCAAACCAATCTTTCGCCCAAGGGGTGTCAGGCGGCGGTCTGCATTGTCTTCTCGCAACAACAAGCGATGCTCCGCGCGGCTCGAGAACATGCGGTACGGCTCACCCCCGACACCACGAGAGACCAAATCATCGATCAATACGCCGATATAGGCCTGATCGCGCCCCAACACAAAGGGTTGTCCTTGTGCTGCAGAAACACCGGCCACAAGCCCCTGCGCTGCAGCCTCCTCATAGCCGCTGGTGCCATTGACTTGGCCCGCCAAGAACAAACCCGGGATTCGAGAATGCTCAAGGCCATGGTTGAGATCTCGTGGGTCTGAAAAGTCATATTCGACCGCATACCCATGCTGAAGAATCTCTGCCTGCTCCAAACCTGAAATTGATCGAACCATCGCCAACTGAACATCGGATGGCAGGCTGGTCGACAGACCATTCACGTAAACCCGATGCGTATTCAGCCCCTCAGGCTCCAAAAACAACTGATGACGGTCGCGTTCTGCAAACCGAACAATCTTGTCTTCTATGCTCGGGCAATACCGGGGACCACGTCCTTCTATTTGGCCCGAAAACAACGGCGACCGATCCAAGCTATCGCGTATGATTTGATGGGTTGTCTCGTTGGTATACGCAATATGGCAATCGATCTGAGGCAATCGCTCGGTGGGTGCCTCAAAGGAAAAGTGGCCCTCTGGAACCGTCTCGTCCTGGACATCAATCCGATCCCAATCGATGGTCCGAGAATCCAGTCTCGGTGTCGTACCGGTCTTGAGGCGCCCCAACCGCAGCCCCAGGGAGCGCAGACGTTCGGACAATCTATGAGCGGAATTCTCACCGACCCGACCGCCCTCCACTTGTTCATCACCGCAGTGCATGACAGCAGACAAAAATGTTCCTGTGGTCAGGATCACCGCCTTGGCCGATATTTGTTCACCAGAACCAAGTTCCACACCCACCACTTGTTGGCCATCCACCAACAAATCTTCCACCTCACCGGCGATGATTTCCAGGTTCTCTACGCCCGCCAACGTGGCCTGCATGGCCGCTGGGTACAAATCAATATCGACTTGCGCACGACTCGCCTGGACCGCCAACCCTTTGCGGGTGTTGAGACGACGAAATTGAATCGTGCATTGATCCGCCACACGCCCCATCGCGCCACCTATGGCATCGATCTCTCGAACAAGGTTGCCTTTGGCCAATCCACCCACCGCTGGATTGCATGACAATCGACCAATGTGGTCCAAACGCATGGTCACCATCACCACATCACGGCCCATGCGCGCGGCCGCCAAAGCGGCTTCGCATCCAGCGTGACCTGCGCCCACAACGACGATGTCGGTCCGACGACCCATCCGTACTCCCACGGCCCCTGCTAACCCAACTGAGTCCCACACAGGTAGGATATGGCATGCACAAACGGCTATCCACGCTGCTAATTTTGGGGCTGTCCTTGCCTTTCATGGACAAACCCATCCACATAGACGATGCAAATTTCGTCGCCATGGCCCGACAAGCAGCATCGGATCCTTGGCGCCCCCATGCGTTTACGATCAACTGGCAAGGCACCTCTGAAAGCGCGTTTCAAGTCTTGTCCAATCCCCCAGGAATCGCTTGGTGGTTGGCGCCCGTTGCCGATGCATCCGTCTTTTGGATGCACATGTGGATGCTCCCATGGTTGTTGCTTGCCATATGGGGCGCTTCGAGATTGGGAAAAGCGATCGGTGCACAAGGTTCCGCTGCCGCCCTTCTGCTTTGCGGCGCACCCATATCCGTGATCGCCACCCAAGCACTGACACCAGACCTGCCACTGCTTGCTCTCACGCTATCCGGATTCGGGGGTCTGTTGACCGCTCGAAAACGATGGGTGTTTGCCCTGCTGCTGGGCTCTTCCGCCCTCTTTCGGTACAGCGGACTTGCGCTCATTCCTGTGCTGTTCTTGGTGGCGACGGACCGCAAAGAAACGTTCAAACTGCTGACCTGTGCGCTGATGCCCATCAGCGCACTGCTGGTACACGACTGGATGGCCTACGAAGAGATTCACCTTCTATCCATGGTGGGGTTTCAGGCCGTTTCCAATACGGGTGTAGACATGGCGCACAAAGCGGTGGCAAGCATCGCGGCCCTGGGTGGAGCAGCCGCACTTCCCATACTGTGCTGGCAAAAACCCAGGGCCAGCCTCTTGGGTCTCGCGATGGGTGCCGGCATTGGCTGTACGGCCGCCGCGTGGGCAGAACAAAGCGGCGGAGCCGCAATGGGAACCGTGTTCTTTTCGGCAGCTGGATGTGCCTCCTTGGCCGGTGCCATCCACCACAGAGATCGGGTGGATCGGCTGCTCTTGTGTTGGCTTGGGATTGGGTTCCTGTTCTTGCTCAATCTGCGCTTCACTGCGAGCCGATACTGGATCCCATTCTTTGCGCCTGCGGTCTTGTTGTCGCTTCGGGCTGCACACCCTCTCCTGACCCGAGCCGCTTGCCTGCTCACCATCGGGCTCAGCGCTGGCTTGGCCATGGACGATATGGATCTGGCCCAAGCCCAGCGATCAGCGGCAGGGAAAGCACGCAGTGTTGGCGTGGGCCATGTCGCTGGACACTGGGGCTTCCAACACCACCTGGAGTCTACGGGGTGGACCCCAGTGGAAGATGACCAAACGATTGAACCCAACGCCTGGGTGGCCTCTTCTCGCATCGCATGGCCACAGCAACCCGCCAACACGTGTTGGCTCACGGACAAAACATTCCCCATTTCCGATCCGCGGCCTGGCCTTCGTGTTCTGACCTACGAAGGTGGTGCAAACCTACACGGACACATGTTGGCCGGAGAAACACCCACGCGTATTTTTTCTCCATGGGGTCTTGGAGCCGATCCTCTAGACCACCTCACTCTTCAGAGAACGTGCCCATAGCCGCTTGCTGCAAACGCCATGCGCGGCGAATCTCCCACCCGCATCCAAGCAGACATGCCGCATTCTGAAAGCCCAACCACATCAATCCACGCGCACCCAGGGACGGGAAAAGCAGGACCGTCACCACCACACTCACCAGCAACCACGCGATGGCCACAATCAGTGCAGGTCGAATGTGCGGCTTGTTCATGCGCAAAGCTTACCCAATTCGATCACCAAATCGGGTAGGATTTCGTTCACCCGGAGACAATATGCCCCACTTAAAGAGCGCTTGGAACATTGTGATTCCCCATGCATGGAACTGGATCTTGGTGACATTGTTCTACATGTACCTGCTCACGGTGGGTATCGGGCTGTTGTTTTTCCCAAACATGGTCCGCATCGCGAGAAAGGCCGCCGATCAGGGAACGCCCCCCAATGTTGGCGACCTATTTTATTTCGACGACTTCGCGGACGATGCCCTAACGGTCATCATTCAAAAAATGGTCATCATGGCTGGCCTGTGCTTGTGCTTGATTGGCTCTCCCATTCTTGCGCTGATGTTGTACTGGAGCATGCACCTGGCAGCAGATGGCCTGTTTGCGCCCCTTGATTGCATCAAAGCGGCCTTCTTGTACGGCAAGAGCAACTTCCTGCTGACCTTTGTGAACATCGTCGTCATTCATGTTGTCGTCTACACAGCTGTTTTCTTCACATGTGGATTTGGAATGTTGTTGGGATTGCCCATCATCATTGTTGCCCTTGAGCGATTGTACCGAAGCGAACTCCCAGCCATTCTCGCAGCTGCAGATGCCGCAGGTATTCCTCGGAAGGCATGAGTTTTTCCGTTAGAAAAAGCCGGTGAGCACTGGAATCGACACCACACGAACCGTGACCGTTCGATCGGATGGAGAGGGTCGTAGGGTCGACACCTACTTGGCGCTTCGGTTTCCGCGGTTTTCTCGAAGCCGCATCCAACGAATGATCCGCGAAGAGGAAATTCAGAGCCTCCACCGCACACTCAAACCATCCAGCACGGTCTCCGCGGGAGAAGAACTGTTGGTGTTGGTCCCTGAAATGGCACCACAGGGTCCACCCCCTCCTTTGCCCACAGTGCTCTTCGAGGACGAAAGAATTCTTGCCGTATCCAAGCCCGCCGGCATGCTGGCCCACCCTGCAGGACTGACCTTCACCTATGGCCTCGTTGGTATTGCTCGGGCGGCACGCCCGGAACACACCGTTGATCTCGCCCACCGGCTGGATCGAGAAACAAGTGGGGTCAATGTCTTGACCAAAGACAAGGCGGCGAATGCCTTCCTTAAAAATGCCTTTTTCGAAAAAGCACCACGCAAGGCCTACCAAGCGATCGTATATGGGTGCCCCGATTGGGATGAACAAGTGGTCGAAGGCCCCATTGGCCGGGCCGTCGATTCACAAATCCGCATTCGTCGCGCCGTGAATCACACGGATGGACTGGAAGCAAAAACGACCTTCACCGTGCTGAAGCGTCTTGGCGCACTGGCTTTGGTGGAAGCTGCACCGCGAACGGGTCGGACACACCAGATTCGTGTCCATCTAGAACATTTGGGGTTTCCGATTGTTGGCGACAAGATGTATGGGCAACCCGACGCAACATTCATCCATTACTTGGATCACGGTGAAGACAGTTTTGTGCGCGACTCCACACGCTTCCCAAGGCATTGCTTGCACGCCGCGCGAATCACCATTCCACATCCCGATGGCGGGTCGATCACGATCGAGGCACCATTAGAGGAAGACATGACCGCACTCGTAGCAGGTGCCACCCCTTGCTGGAATGGTTCGGAGGAATAAGAGGAACCCATGAAAACACTCGCACTCGCTTTGTTGATGACCGGAAATGCCTTTGCTGAAGAGGCTGGCACTCCGGATGAAAAGACCCAACCGGAAGAAGCGCTCGAAAAGCTTCCTCCAGCACCCGTGAGCATGGGCACCCTCACACCCGAACGACTGATGGCACTCCGAACGTACAAGGGACAACGCCTTCAAGTACGAGCGGAAACCGAATACCGCGGGTCTTCCGTCGCAACATTTACGTCTATGTCCTACGGGTACCCCCACGGTCTGGGCACCGGGGTCGTGGTCACCGACAACATTTCCACATTCCGAACATGGGGTGTCTACCGCGGACCACAACGCCTTTCGACGCCAGACTTCCTTCATTTGGCGGGGGCTGAAAAACAACGCGATGAGGTGATTTCAGAAATCAAGCAATTGCAACGCAATGCCAAGGGTTGGTATGCCGTGGCTGGTGCCGGCGTCGCTGGCGTACTGAGTGGGCTGATCGGAATGGCCACCGCGGAAAACATCGAAACCTACGGAACGTTCAATCTGGTTTCACTGGGTGGGACCGTGGTGACAATCGGCGGCCTTTTTGGTGCGAGCTTCCCCGGATCCAAAGCCCAAAGGCTCTACAAATATCCGGGAAGCAAGATGAGTTCGGATGAAGCGAACGACTTGGCTCATGCGGCCAACGAAAGCCTGCGGCAAGAGTTGGAGATCGCACCCAATGAAGCATGGCTACTCGATCTTGGCGCCACCGACTGATCCTTACCAGGGTCGGCTGTCGCCTTCTTCCAATTGCAGCCACAACCACTCGAAGCAAGAGCGGTAAAGAACCTCACCTCTCTCCCGCAGCATGTCTTCCCACGAGAGACGGCGCTCTCGACGCCGTAGACGAAGATACTCCAACCGCAAGCGGCGCTCGATCACCATGACCGCCGGCACGCGAATCAGGGGCATACCTGCAGTCAAATACGCGCCAGCCGGGCAAGCGATCACACGCCCCAAGACCGCTGGCACATCCGGAACGCCGGAAACAGGCCCCTGCGGCAGAAAGCGTTCCCCAAGAGGAAGCATGGGCTCCAAGGTATCGCCATCAACCTTCCACAACATGGGTGGTGTCCGTGACATGACACGCAAAGTTTGGCGGACAGGTGGCGATGGCATGGGTTTTCGTTTGATTCGGCGCGCCCATGCCGCGACACCCGGATCGAGTTCCGGCACAAACATCATGGCCGCAGCAGCCTGAACACGCACCCACCGTGGAAGCGGTTCATCGGCCCATGGGCCCAGAAACCGATCGGGGGCAATTAGGCCCACTTGAGGCAGTTGGTTTTCCGTGATGTCCGACAGTTGGGCATCGCTCACAAATACTTCAGCTTCGCCAGGTGGCCGGCGATCAAACCGCAGGGGAAAGTCCACCTGCAAGTCTTTGGCCAGGGGTTCGATGGCAGACCACGGTGCATTCCCATCCAAAATATCGCGATACACGCGCTCAAATTCCAGATCGAGGGCTGCATACGGCGCCGCTTCCATGGCATTGTCGCATCCCACCCAGGCCATGTGACGCAGATAGTTTTCATGGTTGCCCGACCAAACCAAGGCCTCATCGCCCGCATAGGGATCACGCAAGGTGATTCGATGCGGCGCAGCAGAGTCCAGGACAGGATCACGACCAACAATGCTCTGAACCTTTCTCACGGACGAGCTGCCTCGGTGTGCAATCGTCGAATTCGATCACGCAATTCGATGGGCTCCAACACTTTCACGGAGGGGCCAAAACCCAATATCCAAGTTTCCAATTCTGGGCTGATGCCCACCTTCAAGCGCACCTCCAAACCGCCATTTCCTGTGGGCTCAACCCGCTGACTGTGGTGCCAAATGCGCTCACGCACATAGGGGGCAACACCACGAGTGAACTCCAAACAAACCTCGGTCACCTCACCACCGATGATCCCAAAACAATCCCGAACCAACGATTGAGGATCAAATTTCTCAGGGTAGGGGAAGGTCTCTCCTCGGGTGCGTGAAAAGGCCCGAAAACGGTCCACCGCATAGGTCTTTACGCGTCCGACATCGACATCCAGCGCAAAGAGGTACAAGCCTTGTCGCCAATGGGCGAGGGTATACGGATGCAGGCGATACGTACGGACCGGACCGCCCACGCGTGCATACAAGGCCTCCACTGGATTCTGACGAAGAAGTGCTGTCAGGATGTCGTCCAGAATGTCTGCATCCCTTGTGTGGTCTTTTGCGTGCTCTGGAAGGGCGATGAACTTCCTGTCCATATGCTCGACCATCCCGGCATTGGCACCACCTGGTCCGCCCGACCAAGCGCTGATCCGTTCGAGCGCATCGTCCATGTCTTCCGCAAAACCTGTGCCCTTCAAGAAATCGAACAAGCTGCGCCCAAAATGAAGGCTGACCAACTCCAGCAAGGAGAGTTGGACGCCACGGCGACCGAAAGAGGCATCCAGCGCGAGGGTCCGATCGGACCCACGGCCTTCATCAATGACGGGCACCTGTATGCCCCTCAAATCAGACAAATAGCGACGCAGGGTCCGATCATCGAGATCAAACTCTTCGATCGCCTCGTCGGCACGAATGCCGCCGGCTTCCTGCATTCGAGACAGCAACAGCACCAGTTTTTGGGATTTATTGGCTTCTTTGGTCACGGGTATTTCACTCGGTTCGGCAAGGGTTGATCTCGAAGCCCCGCAATCAAATTGCGCGCGCACATATCGGCCATGACTTTGCGGGTTCTCCATGTGGCGCTACCGATGTGTGGCAGCAAGACAACCTTGTTGCTCTGCAGCAATCCAGGGTGGACGGCAGGCTCCGCTTCAAAAACGTCCAAGCCAGCACCCGATATCTGCTCCGTTTCCAAGGCATGCACCAGGGCGGGCTCATCGACCACGGGCCCGCGCGCTGTGTTGATCAAAATGGCTGTGGACTTCATCCGCTGAAAAGCCGCCTCACCGATCAAGTGGTGGGTATCGGGGGTCAGTGGACAATGAAGGCTCACCACATCGCTCTCTTCCAGCAATTGATCGAGCGGAACACCACTGGATCGATTGTGGTGAATCACGCGCATACCAAATGCCCGCGCACGATCTGCAAGCGCCGCACCAATCCGGCCCATTCCCACAATGCCCAATACAGAGCCGTCCAGCTCCAGCCCCCGCATCAAGGTGGGTGCCCAGCCCTGCCAAGAGCCGGAGCGTACAAATTGATCGGATTCGACGATTCGCCGCCCCGCCGCCAGAATCAACGCAAACGCAAGATCCGCCGTGGCATTGGTCAAAACCCCGGGCGTGTGCGCAAGCCCGATGCCCCGCTCTGCAACAGCATCAAGATCAATATTGTTGATGCCCACCGCGTGCTGGGCGATCACCTTGAGCGAACCTGCATCCAAAACAGACGTATCGATTCGATCCGTCAGCATGGAAAGCAAACCCACACATCCCTTCACCTTTTCTAGCAATATTTCATGGGGGATGGGCTCCGGCCCCGGCCAGACCTCAAGATGGAACCCCGCATCCTCCAATCGTGCGATTCCATCGGCATCAATAGGTTGGGTGATCAGAATACGATTGGACATTTTTTCCTCAGAATAGGGTGAATAGCACAAAAAAACATGTAATTCGGACATTTTATGTCCGCAACTACACTTGATCTACTGAACGATAGTACAGTACACTCTGTACAGATGTTCAGGAGTAGACATGCTGAATCTGATTGATCCCGCCACCACCGACTTGTTGTTCACCATCGCCTCCACACTGGGCTTATTGGGTACAGCCGCAATTACCCTCTGGGCCTTGCCTTGGACAGACCAAGAAATTGAGGCCACGGAAGCCGCCGCAGATGGTCTTCTTCGTCTATCTCCAAGGCCCGCAAGAATTCGTACCTCCCGATAAGGCTCCGCCCGGTTAGAAGAGCGCCCCTAAGAGGTGCCACGTGACGGACCCACAAGTAAATCATCGGTATGACCCCGCAAGCATAGAGCCCAAATGGCAGGACTATTGGGATGAAAACCACACATTTGATGCGGTGGAAGATCCCGAAAAGCCCAAGTACTATGTGCTTTCTATGTTCCCGTATCCATCCGGGGCAGGGCTCCATGTGGGGCATCCGCTGAGCTATACAGCGGTCGATATCATCGCCCGATACAAGCGCATGACCGGCCATGCCGTACTCAACCCAATGGGCTGGGACGCCTTTGGTTTGCCCGCAGAACGCGCCGCCATGAGGGAAAATCGTCACCCCGCGAAAATCACGGCGGAGCGCATTGCTTATTTCAAGAAGCAGCTGCTTCGCTTGGGCTTCTCCTTTTCCTGGGACCGCGAAGTGTCCACGACCGATGTGGACTACTACAAATGGACCCAGTGGATCTTCCTCAAACTCCATGAACGTGGTTTGGCCTACCTCGAAGAAGTCCCTGTGAACTGGTGCCCCGCACAAGGCACGGTGCTCGCCAACGAAGAAGTTCAAGATGGAAAATACGTAGAAACTGGGGATCCGGTCGAACGTCGCTTGATGCGGCAATGGATGCTCAAGATCACAGAATACGCAGAACGTTTGCTCACCGATCTGGATGGACTGGATTGGCCAGAAGGCGTTCTGGAAATGCAGAGAAAATGGATTGGACGTTCCGAAGGGGCTGAGGTTTCATTCGACATCGCGAATGGAAGCGACACGTTCACGGTATTCACCACACGGCCGGACACTCTTTTCGGAGCCACATACTGCGTCCTTGCCCCCGAACATCCTCTGGTCGACCAAATCACCACTGCTGATCAGAACGCATCCGTCGAGGAATACGTCGCCCAAGCCAAGAATCGATCCGATATGGACAGGCAATTGGCTGCCGAAAAAGAAAAGACCGGCGTGTTTACAGGGGCCTACGCCATCAATCCTGTGAATGGCAAGCACATCCCAATCTGGACCGCAGACTATGTGCTGATGACCTATGGAACGGGCGCGATCATGGCGGTCCCTGCACACGATGAGCGTGACCATGCTTTTGCCAAGGCCTTTGATCTGCCCATCGTGGAAGTGATCGAGACGCCCGAAGATCATGACATTCTCGAGACCGCCTATTCAGGGGATGGTCCTGCCATCAATTCCGGAGAATACGATGGACTTCGGGTAGCGGAGTTCAAAACCAAAATCATCGCGTGGCTGGAGTCAGAAGGAAAAGGCGAGGGGAAGGTCAACTACAAGCTTCGGGATTGGCTGTTTAGCCGACAACGGTATTGGGGCGAACCCTTCCCTGTGGTCCACTCCGCCGATGGTGGCGTGCACCCGCTTTCGGAATCGGAATTGCCGGTCACCCTTCCCCATATCGATGCCTACAAACCCACAGAAGATGGGCAACCCCCATTGGCACGTGCCAAAGACTGGCTGAACACCACACACAAGGGTGAACCCGTCCTGCGGGAGACCAACACGATGCCGCAATGGGCTGGAAGTTGTTGGTACTACCTGCGCTACATGGATCCCAGAAACACAGAAGCACCCTTTTCGCAGGAGAAGGAGCAGTATTGGGGCCCCGTGGACATGTACATCGGTGGTGTAGAGCATGCCGTCCTGCATCTGTTGTATGCACGTTTCTGGCACAAAGTGCTCTACGACTGCGGCCTGGTTCACACCAAAGAACCCTTCAAGGCACTCTTTAACCAGGGCATGATTCTGGCCTATAGCTACCAAGACGCACGCGGGAAGTACTACCACCCAAGCGAGGTAGAACAACGGGGGGAGCAATGGTTTATTTGTGGAACCGACACCCCTGTCGAAACGCAAATCGAAAAAATGGGCAAATCCAAGAAGAACGTCGAGGATCCGCTCGACATCATCGCCAATTATGGCGCCGACGCCCTCCGCACGTACGAGATGTTCATGGGGCCGCTGGATCAGGTGAAACCTTGGCAGACCTCAGGCTGCGAAGGCGTATACCGATTCCTTGGGCGGGTTTGGCGGCTGTTTATCGATCAATATACCGGTGAACTGAAACCGTTCGGCCCCTCAACGGACCCCGTGAGAAGGGCGCTGCATATTGCCATCAAGGAAACAACCGAAGGCATCGAAAACATCAAATTCAATACGCCCGTATCGAGAATGATGGAATTCGTGAATGCCACCAGCGGCAAGCTACCCACACGTGAAGAAGCTGCAGACTTTCTGGTCATCTTGAGCCCGTATGCACCCCACTTGGCTGAAGAACTTTGGCAGAGGATGGGCAATTCGACCTGCATGGCTGAGTGTACATGGCCCACCTTCGATGAGGATGCGCTGCGAGAAGACAGCATCAAAATTGCCGTACAAGTCATGGGCAAGCTCCGGGGAACCATCGATGTTGCCCCCGATGCAGATCGTGACACGGTCTTGGCGGCAGCAAAAGCGCAAGAAAATGTCGCAAGACACCTTGAAGGCAAAACGATCATAAAAGAGATTTTCGTGCCGGGAAGGCTGGTCAACTTCGTCGCGAAGTAAATCTGAAAATAGATTTATCCAATAGTTACAGTTATTTAGATCTATACCTGTGACTTTGTTTTATCTACTACCCTTTACACGTCAAGTCTGGTATGCTGAAAGCCCCCCTTGTGGCCCACGCTGACCAGAGTTGCCCATGCAGACCGCCGTTGATCCCTTCCAGCCTCTCCTCTCCGTCATCGACCGATACAGGAACGATGTCCACAACCTGCGTGGTCCAGCGACCGAAGATGCGCTTACACAGGCCGCTCAAGACCTGACGGAGCCGATACCACGCTCCTTGCTGCGGTTCCTTCATCGTTGGAATGGTGCTGTTCTGTACCGAGGCGTACTTCAGATTCGATCCGTGAGTGATCTGGCTCCAGCAGCAGATCATGTTTCAGGAATCATCGTATTTGCAGATGGGCCCACCGAATCAGACCACTGGGCATACGCTCCCAATGAGCATGGCGAAGCCGTATTCGGACGGTGGACAGGCCGAAATTTTGAGCCCTTGCATGAGCAGTTCGAAACTTGGCTGGCGGCCACCATCAACATTCTAGACAACAACATCCGCGAGCCCGAACAACAATTTGAGGCCCGCCTCGAGGCAGACCCAGACTGCGGGTACTTGCTCCTTCGGCGGGCGGAACAAATGTTGGAACAAGAGCGCACGGAAGAGGCAGGAGAACTTCTTCGGCGCGCGACAGCCGCCAACCCCGGATTGGTTGGTGCTTGGGATCGATTGGGTCAGTCTCTGTTGTCCACGGATGCTGGTCAAGCCCGTTGGGCCCTTCTGAAAGCCTTTCGCGGCACACGACTGCCGGAACAGGTGCCCACCGTTTACGCACCTTCGGCCAACTTGATTCGAACGCTCGCCAGCCTGTTTCCCGCTGGAGATGATGGATGGGAGAGAGAGTTGGTTCACTTCCTGACGGAAGCCGTGTCCGATGCAGGGAACTACGATGAACTCGCCATGATCGAAGTGGCTGCGGTGAGTTTGGCACAAATTCATCTGGACCGAAATGACCGAGAATCCGCACACACCGTATTGGTGGAGTTGCTCGAACGAGCCCGCGCATTCCAAGTGCGTGGCCCCATGCAAGAAGCGGTGTTGACCTTGGCCCGCATCGAAATGAATTTGGGTCACCACGATGACGCAGAAAGAAGATTGCGGGCCCTTCGCTTCGATCCTCGGCCCACATCGGACCGCGCACGACTGATCATCGGAACCATCGCAGCATCCCGCCAAGAGCCTTGGTGTGAAGACATTCTCGAGGAATGCGTGGCTCACTTGACCGAACCCAACGATCGCTGCGAAGCTCTCCTGTTGTTGGCAGAAAGAAAACTCCTGCGCGACCAACACAACAACGCCGAAGCCATGTTCGATCAAGCCCTTCAAATTGCGCGGGCAGCAAATCGAAACCAACTACAAGCACGGGCAACCCTTGGATTGGGCGACGTACAGCGCTCGCGTGGCATGCTCGCGGAAGCTGCGGAGACCTATCAAACGGCTCGAAAACTCGCGGGAGACAACAACGAGTTGTTGCAAAGGGTCCTGATCCGTCGCGGTGACCTCTTTCGATCCCAAGGCGACTTGGATCGAGCGGTCCAAGACTACCAACGAGCGGCTGACGAATACGCAAGCCTCGGTTTGCCGATTCGCGAGGCCTGGGCCCGATTGCGACTCGCTCAAGTGGGCGTGGAGGGCGCTTCCGAGCAAGCCCATGCCCTGTTCAAGTCTGTCGACCACGCAGCTGGCGTGGCTGCCTCTGACTCCATCAGCGGACACCCCGCCAGGAGCCTGGAATGGCACCTCAACCGTGCATCCGACCATGCGCGCGACAGATGGAATGCACAGCGCGCAAGACCCCCTCTGTCACGCGCCGATGCCGAAAGACCCGAACGAAGAATCGGTGCACACCGGATGGCCATTGCCGCGTGTAGCACCCGTGTCGTCGAGCACCTGAAGGCCGAAATTGACGTCCTCAGCAAGAGTCTGGATCTTTCCAGTCCGCGCAGCACCGACCCAAATCTGGCCCGCTTTGTGGCTGCTACCGATCTATTGAGCGCACACCGATCCTATGAGTCTGCCGAAGCCCTGCTCCACCACCTTCTCGAGGTGCGTGCCGGAGGAATCGCCCGAACCGCGCTGATTGGCGCAATGGCGCGCTCTCCAAATGCCGCGCTGGTCGACGGACTTTTGGAGGCCTTGGAAGGACATGAAAACCCCCAAGGCATCGCAGCAGCCATAGAGGTACTGGGTCTACGACGAGAAATCATGGCCCTGGATGCCCTGAAGAAATTGGCCGCACCCGGCAACAACCCGAATCTCCGAAAAGCATCAATCATCGCTCTGGGTCGAATCGGAGACATCTCTGCCATCGATATTTTGCTTCCTGCACTGGAAGAGCCTGAACTCGCGGAAGAAACCTCCGTCGCACTTCTATTGCTTGGTGAATGGCAAGGCGTTGACTACCAGGCCCAGTCGCTTGCCGCTCAACGGCCCGGTATGGGTCGCTCATTGGGTGAGATCGTCGGTCGATATGGAGGCCCCAATTACCTTCTGCTTCTGTTTCGGTCCGCTGACCTTGAAGGTCCAGCCGGACTCGGTGCACTACAAGGCTTGGGCTATTTGGGCGATCCCCGGGCAGTGAGTCGACTCATCGAGGCAACCGCAAGCCGCGACCATGCCCGCGCGCGGGTCGCGAGCGGCGCACTGGAGATCATTACCGGACACCACGAAGACCCAGAAGAGAGTCTCCTCAGAAACCGGTGGACCCATTGGTGGGAAGAACATCAAAACCACTTTGAAGATGGCTACCGGTATCGGCACGGCCGCTTGATGGACCCAGGATTGCTCCTTGATCGCATGTCACACGACGATCCCATGGTCAGGCGCTCCACTTACGATGAACTCGTGATCGCCACAGGCCAACGGCTTCCTTTTGATGCCGAGGGGCCCTACCGGGTTCAAACCACCCACATCGATGCTTGGCGGAGATGGTGGTCCGAAAACAACGAACAGTTCCCCACCGGACGGTGGACATTCCATGGTGAACTCATCGGCTGAAGCACAGCGGAGGTAGAACCCTATACAATCCGCAGTTTGTAGGGGTTCTTGGTTTCCGAAGACTTCTTCTTCGAGGCGGACTTGGCTTTGTCCAACCACTCCTTCATGACTTCGTTCGCCGGCTCAAAGTTGAGCGCAAACTGAATGTTCATGACACAGCCTTTGTAGTTCTTGTCGTCCCAATCTTTCAGCGCCATGTGCCAATACTTCTCAGCCTTTGGATGCGTCGCTGCATGTTCTGGGCTCTCGGCTTTCAAGCGCTCTTGCTCTGCTATAGCGAGCGCCTCATCGGTCATGCGCAAGACCCCCGCCTTCAACACTTCGTCGTATTGTGCCCGCTTGTCTGGGTCTTGGAGGTTCTCACCCGCCTCCTTGATTCGCCGAAAAATCTCGCCGGCAGCCTGAGTCAACTCAGCATCTTTCAACGCATTCACGCGATCAGGGTGGTGTTGCTTGGTGGCTGAACGAACCGCAGGTTCGATGTCTCCCTGAACACAGTCGGGCTCTATGCGCAAAAGGCAGTAGTAATCCAACTCATCCAACAACTCGTGCAGGGTGGTAACTTCAATTCGCATCTGAGCACCGGTGTCCATGTGCCCTCCTTCACTCTACAGTGTACCTTGTATGGCTACTCGATCAACTCATCATCATCCAACATCAGATCATCGTCCCCCTCTTCGTCCTCCAACATCAGATCATCGTCGTCGTCGTCCAACAACAGATCGTCATCTTCGAGCACAAAGCCTTCGCCCTTCGACAAGAAGTCATCCGGGACGGCTGCGGGCTCTTCAGCTTCAGATGAATCCGTGTCATCCGATGTGCTGAACTTCAGAGCCTGCACCTCACCGCGCGTCAAGTTGGATGACGACTCCACCCGCATCTGTTTGGTCGAGCCCGTTTCCGATGCGGTGGCGGTGACATTCACCATACCGTCCGCATCAATACCAAAACTGACCCGCACTTTTGCATGACCACGGGGGCCCACTGGAAGACCATCCAGCACAAACTCACCCAAAAGGTAGTTGCTGCGGGCTTCTCGGGCATCCCCCTGGTAAACACGAATTCGAACCTCTTCTTGGTTGTCTTTCACCGTGTGAAAAACCTTCGAAGCCATGGTCGGGATTGCCGAGTTTCGTGGAATGATGGGTTCGATAAAATCGCCCAAAGTCCGTACACCCAGCGTCTGGGGCGTCACATCGAGCAAGACGGGTGCTGGCTCTTCGCTCACCCGGGTGAGCTGAGATGCTTGTATGGCAGCACCGACTGCAACCACCTCATCGGGGTTGATCGAATCGATGGGTTCCTCACCAAAGTATTGCGCAACCGCCTCCTTGATGATTGGAAAACGGGTCATGCCGCCAACCAAGACGATTCCATCGACCTGGGCCGGTGAAAGGCCAGCCTGAGCCAGGGCATCATCGCAAACAACAAAGGAGCGTTGAATCAATGGCATACAAAGCTGGCGTGCCAAGGTTCGGTTCAAGCCTGCCTCAACATCCACGGGCGAATCGCTGGAATCCCGGGCCAATCCGGGAATCTTTGTGGTGGCCTGATCCTGCTCCGTCAGTTCACGCTTGAGTTTCTCTGCCGCATGATTGAGGCGTACATTCGCCTGGTGAGATGTGGGAATCGTTCCCATCCCATCCGACTCAAAAGATCGCCGAATGTGGTCGGCAATGACGGCATCAAAATCGTCACCGCCCAAAAAGGTATCCCCACCCGTTGAAACCACCTCGATCAGGTCGTCTCCCATGTGCAACACGGAGACATCAAAGGTTCCCCCACCCAAATCGTACACAACAATGCGCTGGCTTCTGCTCTGTCCATACCCATACGCCATCGCAGCAGCCGTCGGCTCATTGATGATCCGAAGACATTCTATGTTTGCGATTTCAGCCGCATCTCTCGTGGCCTGGCGTTGCTGGTCATTGAAATATGCGGGCACCGTGATCACCGCACTATCCACGGTTTCCCCAGTCGCACCTTCGGCCAGGCGGACCATATGAACCAAAACATGGGCGCTGATTTCTTGCGCCGTATACGTCTTCCCTTGGGCGCGGATTCGGGCATCACCACCCTCTCCCTCAAAGACACTCCAGCCCACCTGCGCACGGATCCGCTGGGTC
>Ga0163108_10000388_pt1 | contig 32728 bp, 30 predicted proteins | sample Fk1155metaG_FD_109644 | JGI IMG/M metagenome (GOLD analysis project Ga0163108, IMG submission 109644) | Marine microbial communities from the Central Pacific Ocean - Fk160115 155m metaG | ecosystem: Environmental > Aquatic > Marine > Oceanic > Photic zone | place: The Central Pacific Ocean...
CAGAACTAGATTTGCACCCTCCCCTACTGGATTTTTACACATTGGTTCCCTACGAACTGTACTTTTTGCATATTTATTTGCTAAGAAAAACCAAGGAAAATTTCTTTTAAGAGTTGAAGACACTGATCAAAGCCGTGAAGTAGAAGGAGCAACAGAAAATTTAATTCAAATTTTGGAATGGTTCGGATTAAAAATTGATGAAGGACCAACCCAAGGCGGAAACTTTGGACCTTACATTCAGTCTCAAAGATTACCTATTTACAAAGAAAAATTAAAAGATTTATTCGCAAAAGACGGCTGCTATCATTGTTTTTGCACTAAAGAAAGACTAGAACAAGTTCGTGAAACACAAATTGCCAATAAACAAGCCCCAAAATACGATGGCCATTGTAGAAATCTTTCAAAAGAAGAGATACAAGCAAAATTAGATGCAAATACACCTTATGTTATTAGACAAAAAATTCCTAAAGATAGATTTGTTGATTTTAAAGATATAGTTAAAGGTAAAATGCGCTTTGACTCAAATACTCTAGATGATCAAGTTTTAATAAAGTCAGATGGATTTCCAACTTATCACTTTGCTGTAGCAGTTGATGATAACCACATGCAAATTAGTCATGTAATTCGTGCAGACGAATGGCTTCCATCAACTCCAAAACATATATTACTATTTGAAGCTTTTGGTTATAAAGTTCCAGAATTTGTACATGTTCCACCTGTTTTAAGACCTGATGGGACAAAAAAAATGTCAAAAAGAGACGGAAACGTATCAGTTGAAGACTACATAAAAAAAGGCTACACCAAAGAAGCAATAATTAATTTCTTATCGCTACTTGGATGGAATCCAGGGACAAAACAAGAACTTTACACTCAAAGTGAACTTGAAGAAATTTTTGATTTAAATAGAGTTCAAAAATCTGGAGCAGCTTTTGATATCCAAAAATTAGATTGGTTTAACTGGCAACACAAAAGATTAAAATACCTAGAAGATGCAACAGACATTGCTATGCAAATCAATCCTCAAGTCGAAATTCAAGAACCTAAAAAAGGCCAAAAGAAATTTGATTTCCAAAATCCTGAAGAATTCAAAGATTTTAATATCAAAAAAGGAAATCTACTAGAAAACTATCTTCCCGTAGAAGTTTTTACAAAACTTGAAAATGATTTTGAATCAAAGGAGTTTCTTTATAAAGCTTTAACCTCACTAGAAGAGTTAATCTTAAGAGACCCAAGTAAACTAGAAGAACAAATTACCATTTTTACTGAAGATATAGAAAATTACAACAAAGAATTGTTTCCTCATGAAAAAATGAAAGTAGATTTAGAGCTTTCTATAAAAGTAATTGAAAAGTGTATACAAGAATTAAAAGCTGAAGATTTTAATACTAATTTAACTTTACTTGCTAAATTTAAAGAGATTATTGCTGAGATGGAATTAAAAAACGGACAAGTTTTATGGCCAATCAGAGTTGCTCTTTCCAATAAATCAGAATCGCCAGGAGTTTTTGAGCTTTCTTATGCATTAGGCTTTGAACAAACCATCAAGAGATTAGAATTATGCTTAAACAAAATTAGTAGCTAAAAACTTTACATTGATTAAAAATAGCTTTAAAATAGTAATAAATAATCATATAGTATGAATATTAAGCTCTTAAAGACATTAATTGTAAATATAAAAAACAGTTTTAAATGTCCAAAATGCAATAAAAAAATTTCAGATAACGAATTATCACTGCAAAAATTTACAAATAAAACTGCTCTTTTTAAAAATTCTTGCAAAAAGTGTAAACATAAAGTTAAATTTGAGATCCAAGTATTAGAAAGAAAAGCAAAAGGACTAGGGCCAAAAGTTACGGCTGACGATGTATTAGATGTAAAGAACTTTTTAGACAGCTTCAAAGGTGACTTACGAGATATTTTTAAGAAGAAATAAAAATGATTAAAAAATTATTAATTTTATTTTCAGCAATAATGCTTATGGGATGTTCTGTTTTTCAAGCAGCAAAAGATGATGTAAAATACACTTATGATAAAACAAAAGAAGCTGTAGAGAACACTCAAAAACAAATAAAAGACAAATACAACCAAACGGTAAAAGAAATCAAGGAAACCAAAGAAGAAGTTCAAAAAAATATAGAAGAAACAAAAAAAGAAACAGAAAAACTCATACAAGAAACTAAACAAACTGTTGAAGAAGTGGAAAATGCTGTAAAGGAGGTTCAAGAAGCTAAAGAAGCAATCAATAATCTTACAAAATAATGATTAACATATCACAAAAAGTAATTGAAATATTTAAAACTTTAGACTTAAACGAAGTTGAAATAAAAATTTATTTAGCATTACTTGAAAATGACAAATTAGGAATAACTGGAATTTCAGAAGCTATAAATCTTTCAAGAACAAACGTATATAATTACGTAGAAAAAATAGAAGACATGGGATTAATTTCAAAAGTACCAGATACAGCAACATTAAAATATCAATCAGTCAGTCCAGATAAGATAATTGAAGTTCTAAAACAAAAAGAGGAAGATATTCAAAGTAAAATTTCGCAGTTCAAAAAAATTCTTCCTGAATTAAAAAATTTAGAAGTTGAAAAAAACCCTACTCAAGTAAAAATGTATGAAGGAGAAGAAGGACTACAAAGAATAATTGAAAAATTACTTAAAGATGAATCCTTAAAAATTATTTTCCATTCTAGTATTAAAAAACCGTTTTTCCCTGAATCTTTGAGAGAATTCACTAAACAATCTGCAGAGAGAGAACAACATATCCAAGAAATTAGATCGTCATTAAATAAAGGAACAGATTATAATCCAACAACAAACAATCCTAACCATTTGTTGAAAATTGCTCCAGAATCACTATCTCTAAAAAGTGATATGATTATAACTCCAAACAGAATCTTGCTAGTTTCTTACCAAGGTAGATTTTTAGGTATTGAGATAAGTAATAAGTTTATGACTGAGACTCATAATTCTATCTTTGATATGATTTGGGAAAACATTTAGAATTTTTCACAATAGTTTAAAGCAGACAACTCTTTCAAGATTGAAGGGGTTGTTTTATTATAAGTAAAAATGAAAAGTAAACTTCATCTCTTAGAAAAGATAAATCAAATAGCAAAAACAAAACCTCAAAATATACTACTTCCTGAAGCAGACATAGACCAGAGAGTTTTTGATGCATCAATTAAGTTAGCTAATCTTGGTATTTGCAATGTATGTGTAATAGGCAAAACAAAATCATTATTAGAAAAATATAAAAAAGCAAATTTCAATAAACTCGAAAGAATTCAAATTTTCGATATGGATGCAATGAATCAAGATATTATTAAATATGCAAATGATTTATTCCTACAAAGAAAATTGAAAGGAATGAAACAAAAAGAAGCTTATGAATTAATGCACAATGTTAACTATTTTGCATGTAGTCTTTTAAACGACAACAAAGTTGATGGAGTTGTAACAGGAGCGACATTTACAACTAAAGAAGTTTTTATTCCAGCAATTCAAATAATAGGAGCCAAAGAGAAAGATCATAAGATATCTAGTTATTTTATAATGATGCTAAACCAAGAAGTATATTATTTTGCTGATTGCGCAGTGAATATAAATCCAGATTCCAAAACTCTAGCAAATATTGCCTTAGACACTGCTAATTCTGCTAAGTTAGCTGGACTAGAACCACAAATTGCATTTTTATCATTCTCTACAAATAACTCAGCAAGTGATCAATCAATTGAAAAAATTCAAAAAGCAGTAAAATTGGCACAAGAAAAGGCTCCTCAATTAATTATAGATGGGGAAATGCAGGTCGATTCAGCCTTAATTCCAGAAATTAGAAATCGTAAATATCCAAATTCTAAATTAAAAGACTCCGCTAACATACTAATATTTCCAGATCTAAATTCAGGAAATATAGCATATAAACTGGTTGAAAGACTTGCGAAATCCAAAGCTGTAGGACCAATTTTACAAGGGTTAAACAAACCATTAAACGATTTATCTAGAGGTTGTTCAGTTCAAGACATAGTTGAAATCAGTGCACTTACTGCATTTGAAAGCATTAATAAATTAGGGTAATGAATAAAAAACTGGCAATTATTTTTAATATAGGATCATCCTCAATTAAAATTGAAATATTTGAAGTAGATTCTCAAAAAAGTATTTATTATAAAAATCTTGAATCAATCAATATACAATCTGATTTAGACAAAGCTATATTTGAGATACTTAAAGAGTATAAATTAGAGGACTTTATTATTACAGGGCACAGAGTAGTACATGGAGGACCAAACTTGAAAACATGCCATGAAATTGACTCTGAAATAATCAAGGAAATTCAAAGGAATATTCCAAAAGCAAAAATTCATAACCCAGTAAATCTAATTGGAATAGAATCAGCAAAAAAAATATTTAAAAATTGTCTTCATTATGCTTGTTTTGACACTGGGTTTTTTAAAAATATTCCAGAAGAAATTAAAACACTTGCAATTCCAAAAGAATGGAGAGATAAATACGAATTTCAAAAATATGGGTTTCATGGACTTAATCACCAGTATTTCACAGAAAAATTTAAAAACTTAAACAAAATTGTTGTATGTCATTTAGGAAATGGATGTTCTATCAGCTTAATAGAAAATCAAAAAGCTAAAGATATCACTATGTCTTACTCTCCTGTCTCAGGATTGATTATGTCTACAAGATGTGGTGATTTAGATGCAAATATAGTTTGTGAATTATACAAAAACAAAGAAAAAAACATATCAGAAAAATTAAATTTTCAATCCGGACTTTTAGGTTTAACACAAGAAACATCAGCCATGAAAGATATATTTAAAGAAAAGAATATTAAAGAAAACTATCTTTTAGCGTATAATTGCTTTATTTATGAAACATCAAAGAAAATAGCTAGTTTTATTGGACAATTTCCAATCACAGAAAAAATAATTTTTAGTGGAGGAATATGCGAAAATAACGCGCAAATTGTTAAAGATTTGTTAAAAAATTTAAACAAAGAATGCTATAATAATTATGAAATTTTAACAAGTAATGAAAACTTACAAATTCTAAAAAATATAATAAATATAAATGTTAGTTAATAAATATATATTACCTATAAACTCAGGATCATACGATTATCTTGTAATTGGTAAAAATATAGCCAAGGAATTAGGACTTAAAGCTCAGGATAGAATTATGTTACAAAATCCAAAACATCCAGACCAGCAAACCCTATGCTTCGCGGAAATCAACGAAGGAAATCTTAAAAAGAATTCTATAGGGATTCCCTTAAGAACATATGAAAAAGTAAAAAAAGGCTTAAATCTTAAATTTAAAATACAAAAAGAAGGAAATATTAAATCGATTGACTTCATAAAAGAAAAACTTGATGGAAAAAAACTCAAAGAGAATCAGTTCCAAGCAATTTGTAAAGATATTGTAGATGGAAATCTTAACGATGCAGAGTTAGCATTTTTTGTAGCAGGGTGCTACACCAACAAACTTACATTTAAAGAAGCTGCAGGATTAACAAAAGCAATTGCAGATAATGGATTTAAATTGAAATTTAGAGAAAACCAAATTGTAGCCGATAAACACTGTATTGGAGGAGTTCCCGGAAACAGAACAACAATGGTTGTAATACCCATAATTGCGAGCTTAGGAATTAAAATTCCAAAAACCTCCTCGAGATCAATCTCTTCCCCATCAGGAACAGCAGACACAATGGAGGTGCTTGCAGAAGTAGATATAAATCAAGAAAAACTTGAAAAGCTTGTAAAAGAACAAAATGGATTTATCGCCTGGGGAGGAGGATGTAATTTAGCAGCTTCAGATGACGAACTAATCAGAGTAAGAAGAAAACTTGGAATAGATCCACAAGGATTAGTTTTAGCCTCAGTTATGGCTAAAAAATATGCTGCTGGTGCAACTCATATTCTTATTGATATCCCCTATGGAAAATTTGCAAAAGTTCCGAATCTTAATAAGGCGGAAGAATTAAAAGAAAAATTTGAAAAAATAGCCAAAGAGTTAAACCTAAAAATAAAAGTAATTATTACAAAGGGAAACCAAACAATTGGAAGAGGTGTTGGACCAAGACTAGAAGCAATAGATGTTCTAAAAGTGCTTAAAAATGAAAAAGATGCACCCAAAGATTTACTCGAAAAATCATTAAAATTAGCCGGAGAAATTTTAGAAATGATTGGTAAGGCAAAACTAAATGAAGGATACAGTATTGCAAAAAAACAAATTGAAAACAAGAAAGCTTATTTGAAATTTGATGAAATCATTAAAGCACAAGGAGAAAAGAAGTTACCTCAAAAAGCAAAATACCAATATGAAATAAAAGCTTGGAAAGACGGAAAAATAAAAGAGTTTAATATTAAATTAATATCCAAAATTGCTAAAATTGCAGGCTCTCCAAAAAGCGCTAACTCTGGAATAGAAGTCCTAGTAAATTTAAAAGAAAAACTAAAAAAAGATCAAACAATTTATATTATTCACACTAATCAACCAGGTTTTTTAAACCAAAAGATAGAACAATATATTAAAGAGAGTATAGTAATTTCAGCATAATCATAAACTCTAAGAATCAAAATTCCTAAGAAACAAAGTCTTTAGTTTATAGAAAACTTAAAGACTTTGTTTTGATTAGAAATATATATAATTTCATTGTTATAATCAACAATGAAATTTTCTACGTTATCAATATTGGGAAAGCTATAAACCTTATCATAATCTAAAATATTTGATTCAACATCTTTATAGTATCTAAATATCTTATTAGATTTTGAATCCAGTGCATAAATAAAAGAATGATCAAAATCAGCGAAAACATCTGTTAATTTATTGATTTTAACATATGGTTGATTTTTTAATACATAAGTTGAATCTAACTGATTTTTAAAATATTTACTAAATTGAAACTTATCGGTAAAAGCATATACAGAACCATCAATTGCAATTTGATTTGCACTTTCTAAAAAAGCTTGCGGTTTTGAAAAATAATTAGTTTTAGAGTAATAGCCATTATTAACTCTTTGTAATTTATAAATATTTTTATCTTCATTGTCTAGAAAGTACAATCTCTTTCCATATGCGAACACATCAACTACAGAATCACTGAATTCATTACTAACATTTAGATTTTTCATTCCGGATCTGCTAAGTTCTTTAAGTTTATTTTTTTTATCTAAATATATAATTGATTCATAATTACTACTAAAGGTAAAAATTCTAGGAGCATAGATATCATCAAAACTTAAAACTTTTTCACTTTTATTCGAAGCTAAATTTTGGTACAAAGATTTATTTGAAGCAACTATTAAATCATTCTCTGTTAAAAATATACTTTCGATATTTTCTTTGGGATTAAACTCATCTAAATTAAAAATCTCTAGTGGCTCTTCTATCAAAGATACATTATCTAAGGTAAGCATTACCTCTTGAATTTCTACTTTTAAATCATTAAGAACTTTGCTTTTATGGTTTAAGTTCTCTAGTTTATTAATCTTATCACTAGCTAAAGTCAAAGTATAAAAAGCACGATCCAAAGAAACTTCACTCTTTGCATTTATAATTGTATTTTTAATATTTTGAATTTCAGTAGCTACATCTAAGCTTTCTTGAGTCTGTAAATTCTTATTGAACGTTAAAACTAAACCAGAAATTAAAAGAGTAATTAACAATAAAGTAATAAAAATCAAGAAAATACGTGAACTATGAGCACTCAAATTTAAATTACCAAATGTGAATTTAGAATCATTTGATGTTATAGCAGAAGGTTTATTAGACAAATCATCAAGTTCAGATATATAAGATGACATTATACCAACCGTTTCCTCTAGGTTTGAATTTAAAGAATCTAAAATACCATCTTTAAAAGTTTCAATATTTCGACTACATTTCAAAAATTCATTAAACGAAATATATCGAAGAATTCTATCGGAAGACATTACAAAGTGATCTCCAATCTGAAATTCTCCAGAGGCAACATTCGAAAAAAATTCATCTTCAGAAGCATCAATTAAAGCATCTGAAATTTGATTGATTTGTCCACTTCTCACAAGATACATATCTATATTGCCACGTTTAGTGAAATGAATTTTATTTTGAACCAAAAGAATTAATCCTAGATCAATCTTGGGACCTTGATCATCTTCAGAATTAATATCAGAGAAATATTCTTCAAAAAAATTGTTTACCTTTCTTAATCCAGCTTCAAATGATAAATAAGAATCTTTTTGTAAAAGTTTTAAAAGTTCAATTCTAAAATTATCAACTAACAAATCTGAAAATTCAGAAGCTTTAGAGAATTCTAAATCCTGAATTTTAATTAAAAATAAAACCTCAGCTTTAAATTCCCCATCGGACAAGTCTAGCTCATAACCTTCTATATAAATATCTTGAGATTCAGGTTTGTTATTTTCGGAAGTAAAAAACTCAACTATCGAGTTAAAAAAATACATAATAAATGTTTATATAAAATATAATAACTAACTTTTAGTAATTTGATAATATTTTTTTTAAAAAATACTTTGACTTATTCAAAGTTTATCGATATTATGCATTTACTTTAGTAGAAATCCCATGTTATCTAAATTAAAACAAAGAAAACGAAGAAGAACTCACGGTTTCTTAAGAAAAAGCCTATCTAATGGTGGAAGAAATGTTCTTAAAAGAAGAAGACAAAAAGGTAGAAAAACTCTTGCTCTTTAGTTCTCTTAAAGAAAAAGAAATAAACCAAGTTTTTCAAAGTAAAAACTCCTTTAAAAATGGGGTTTTTATTGTTAAACACATAAATGAGTCAGATATTAAGTTCCTAGTGACATTTTCAAAGAAGCTTAAATTAAGTAAACCCAAAAAGAACAAGATTAAAAGACAAATACTACACATTTTAAGAGAAAAAGTAAGAGATCTAGAATTAAAGAATTTTCATATCGTACTAATTCTGATAAAATTACCTCAAGAAAATTTTTTTCTAGAACTTAAAAAAAATATTAAATCTATATTAATTCAAATAAAAAATGTCTAAAAAACTATTTAACCTAGCTCTGATATTTTTAGTAATATCTTTATTACTAGGAAATTCATCGCAACCAAGCCAAATAATAGAAAATCAAGAAAATCCAATTGTTTTCCAAACTAGTAAAACGCAATACAAAAAAGGAAAACCATTAGCACTTGAAATTATAAATCAAAGTCAAAAACAAATGATTTTCAACTTTGAATGTCCTAAGTTACCTTTTGAGGTATTCAAAATACAAAATGGTAAGAAACAAGCCTTATTAGCTGAAAACAATTTAGATTGCAGTGATAAAAAAATTCAAAGTTTGTTTGAATTTAAAGTAGATCCATTGTCAGAACATACATTTTCTATTGAAAACTGGTCTAATCAATTATTCAGTAATTTAGGAACTTTTGTAATTGAGAAAGATTTTATAGTTGAAGGACAAACATATCGCTCAGAATCAAATCAATTTCAATATGTAAAAAGAGGAATATTTAGTAAAGTATGGAATGATTTAATTTATCAACCACTTTTTAACTTACTTATATTAATAGTTTCATTTTCGCCAAATTTAAACTTGGGAATAGCAATTATAATTTTAACATTAGTTTTAAGAGCGATTTTACATAAGCAAAATAAAAAAGCTATGATAGCTCAAAAAAAACTAAGTAAAATACAACCAAAATTAAACGAAATAAGAAATAAATACAAAGACGATCAACAAAAAATGGCTCAAGAAACATTAAAAATCTGGAGTCAAGAAAAAATAAACCCACTAAGTTCTCTAACACCAATGCTAGTACAGTTCCCTATTTTAATTGGTCTGTTTTATGTAATTCAAGGAGTATTAAATTTAGATAATCAATATTTAATTTACGATGCATTAAGTCATATAAAACTTCAAGACATAGGAACTCAGTTTACAAGCTTAATTGATCTTAAAAAAACAAATAAAATTATATTACCGATAATTGTTGCAAGTCTACAATTTACACAAATGTATATGACATTGCCTAAAACGAATGACAAAACAGATAGCACACAAAAAGGAATTCAAAATGGAATGCTTTACTTTATGCCAGCACTTATAGCTGTTGTGACTGCAACTCTTCCATCTGGAGTAGGTCTATATTGGGGAACATCAACTTTAGTTGGTATATGCCAGCAATACTTTATAAACAAAGAAAACTAATTTAATTATTTTACTATGGAAGAATATATACAAGATATTTTAGAGAATCTTTTGGAATCTCTAGGCATAACTTATCAAGACATTCACATTGAAAGCATTACAGGTCTCGATCAACAAGAAGAATACTACTGTAATATAAATACCAGTAATGCAAATATACTTATTGGTAAGGGCGGACAAAATTTAATGGCTTTTCAAGTTTTGGCAAAGCTAATTTTAAAAAAAAGATTGAATCAAAACCCACCATCTCTTAGAATAGATGTAGACAGTTATCGTCAAAGACAAATTGAAAACTGTCTTGGCTTAGCTGAAAAATATGTCGACCGGTTAAATAATACTAAAACCGCACAAAATCTACCACCAATGCAACCTTATTATAGAAGGATAGTTCATATGCACATTGCAGAAAACTACCCGGATATACAAACAGAAAGTCATGGTAGAGGTGAAAACCGACATATCGTAATAAAAATCTAAAGATTTAAAATGAAGATATCAACCTATTCAAAAATTATCAGTCTTAGTATCCTATCTATACTAGGACTTTCTTTAATATTCGCAAATATTGCCACTGCGCAACTATCTGATGTTCCAAATCACATCTATAAAAAAGAAATACAGGCTTTAATCGATTCTGAATGTATTAAAGGCTATTCAGATAACACATTTAAACCAGACAAATTAGTTACAAGAGTAGAAACACTAAAATTTATATTAGAGTGCTTACAAATGCCAGAGATTTATAGTGAAGAAAAATTCAAACTACCTAAAAACGCGGTTGTTCTAATTGATAATCAAGAAATAAAATTAGATCAAGAAAGTGAAGTTACATTTAAACTTCCATTTAATCCAAATCTATATTCAGATGTAACATTTCTAGATATAGATACTAAATCTTGGTATGTTCCTTACCTTAAAGAAGCTGTAATTAGAAAACTAATATCGGGATATGTAGATAACACTTTTAAACCACTTAACAATGTTAAAAAGAAAGAATTTTTCACAATTTTATACAGATCCGTACCTGAAAATTTAAAAACTGGAAACTCGCAAGAACCAATTGCGTTGGATATAAATGAAAAAGATTGGTCATATGAAGCAGTACAGTTTTTCTTAGAAAATAAAATACTAGATTTAGGTGAAAAAAGAATATTCAATCCTGATAAAGAATTAAATAGAGGTCACATAGCTAAATTTATTTTTGATTATCTAAAATGGGAAGAAAGTAAGTTAAACCCAATTAAAGAAGTAGTTCAAGAAGTTATAAAAGAAGTAGAAGTAGAAACACAAAATGTTGATACACAAGAAAACACTATTCCAGAACAAATAGATACAAACACTCTAATTCCTAACACTGATGAAAACCAAGTGGGATTTAAAACAAGTGGTAAAGCTAGCTTCTATGCAGATTCATTAGCAGGAAACAAAACAGCTTCCGGGGATATTTATGATCCTGAAAGATTCATGGCAGCACATAAAACTTTTGCTTTTGGCACAATTTTAAAAGTAACAAATGTAAGCAATGGAAAATGGGTGAAAGTAGTAATACAAGACAGAGGTCCTTACGCAGAAAATAGGTTAATAGATTTATCAAAAAGTTCATTCCAAGCACTTGATGATTTAAGTAAAGGAATTATAAATGTTGAAATTGAAATATTAGAAACACCTTAATTTATTTATATGAATAAAAAAATTACACTTTCAAACTTAGTAAAAGAAACAATACTTATACTACAAGTTTTTCTTTGTGTATTTATTTTATTTACAGGAGTTTTAATTATAAAAAATAATTCTAAAACACAAAGTTTAGGCTATAAAATACAAGAAAACAAATTATCGCAAAATAATTTATTAAAAGTTCAAGAAGAAATTCAAAATAAAATCTTAAAAAATAAATCAATAAATAATCTTAAGAACAAAGTACAGATTATAAACATGAAAAAGAATAAAAATATTGAATTTTTAGAAGGCAGATATGTAAAACTATCTAAAAAATAGTCTTGCAATTTAGAAAAATTTTGATAAAATTAAAATACCTTACAAAAGGTCCCATCGTCTAGTGGTTAGGACGCCAGGTTTTCATCCTGGAAACAGGGGTTCGATTCCCCTTGGGACTACCAAAAAACTTTTCTTTAGAAAGAGTTTTTTTTTATGTTTAAAGACTGTAAAATACAATAAATAAACACAAATTTATGAAAATAACATCCTGGAATTTAAATGGAATCAGAGCATGCTATACAAAAGGTTTAATGGAATTTATAAAGAGAGAAAATTCCGAAATTTATTGTTTTCAAGAAATAAAAGCGTGTAAAGATAAAATTCCAGAATCAATCGTAAACCTAGAAAATTATCATAAATACACAAATCCAGCAGAAAGAAAGGGTTACAGTGGGACAATGATTTTATCAAAGAAAGAAGCTAAAAATGTAAGCTTTGGAATTAAAAACCAGGAATCACTCAATGAAGGAAGAGTAATAACACTTGAATTTGAAGATTACTATTTAGTAAATGTTTATACACCTAATTCAAAACAACAACTTTTGAGATTGGAATTTAGAAAACAATGGGATTTAGATTTCACAAATCACATACTTGATTTAGATGAAATTAAACCAGTAATAATTTGTGGCGATCTAAATGTAGCACACAAAGAAATAGACCTCGCAAATCCAAAAAACAATTTACGAAATCCAGGATTTACAACCGAAGAAAGAATGGGATTTCAAAGGTTAATAGATTCTCAATTCATAGACTGTTTTAGGATATTTAACAAAGAACCAAACAATTACACCTGGTGGAGTTACAGAACAAATGCAAGAAGCAGAAACGTAGGCTGGAGAATAGACTACTTTCTAGCTTCGCAAATTCTAAAAGAAAAAATAACAAGCTCAAGAATTCATGCCGATGTACATGGTTCAGATCACTGTCCAGTTTCTTTAGAAGTTAAAATTTAAAATCAGAACTAGATAAATCTATAAAAAAATCTTGGATCCCATTAAAGTTTTGATCATACTTTGAAGTATCAATAGACTGATTATTGGATACAATTTTATGGATATTTACAATGACATTTTTTAACATTTCATAGAATTGAGGATCAAAATCAAGCTTAACTTCCATTAAATCAATATTTTTTGCTTCTATAAAGATCAAGGATGCAGATTTTTGGAGAGAAGCAAAAGACTTTCCATACCATAAATTAATAAGGAGGACATAAAAATGCAATTGTATCTTATATCTAAATGCTTTTAATTTTTTATTTTCATTTCCTTTTAAAGTATCTAAATCTTCTATTGCCTTCCCTGTTTTAAAATCAACAATTTTTAAAGTGTTAGAGTTCTTATCAATATCTAATAAATCAATAGCACCAATTAAATTGATGAAATTATCATCTACAGGTAATTTGGGACTCAAGAAAGATTCTACTAAAGGATTTTTATAATTTTGATTAGCAAAGAATTGAAACAGTCTAGGAAATAACATTAAAGCTTTTTTAATCATATCCTCTTTTTCTTCTTTAAAAACCGGTAATTTTAATAATCTAGTTTCTAGAAATTCTACAATAATTTTTTCATCATAAATATTAAAATCATATTTTACAGAAAATAAATCTTCAATAACACCATGAACTAGAGAACCAAAAATTAAAAATTTATTTGTTTGACTTGGAACTTTTAAAATATGTCGCTGAATAAATTCCTGATAATTGAAATCAACAATATTAATAAAATCGGTGACTGCAGTTGCAGATAATCTCCAATTTTTAAATAAACCATGGAAATAATCACTTTCTTTTTTATTTAAAATAAAATCTTCAAATATTTCTAATTCAAATGCCTCAACATTGTCTTCAATACTTACCTCTGTATCGATATGCTTTTCAGATAATCTTAAAGGAGACATAAAACTAAGTTCGTTTTTTTCTCTTCCAGAATCTTTTAAAAGATGGCGAGTAAAAATTAAGTTATTTTTAGCTCTAGTCATAGCAACAAAAAATAATCTAATAAAATCTTCACGATTTTCTTTTTCTCTAACAAAATTCCAAGTCTCAGGTAGTCTGATTCTAGAGATGTTTCCTTTATTCCACTTTTCTTCATTACAATCCATAATAAAAACTGTCTCAAATTCAAGACCTTTAGAGCTATGAGCTGTAATTAAATTTACCTTTTTTTCATGTTTCTGAAATAAAACTGGTAACTTCATATTATAATTCAAATCATTAACTAAGTTTAAAAAAACTAATAGATCAGATACTGTATAGTTTTGATTGTTAAAATATTCATTCAAATTTGAATCTAAGAGCTTTAATGCTTGAAAGTTTTCTAAAACTAAATTTGAAGAAAAATCTAAGAAGTGTTTTCTAAATACTGTTTCAAAAAACATATTATTAGTTGAATCTAAATATTTATAAAAAACCCTTAAAAAAGGAGTGTTTTTAAATTTAGCAGCAAGTTCAATAAAGGCAATTATAAATCCTTTCAACTCTAAATCATCACTTTCTAAAAAAACATTTTCTAGCTTACCTTTTGATTTTCTAACTTTATATCCTAACTCCCATATTTTTAGTCTTTCCAAATCATTAGCATTATTTAAAATAAAGTCTAAAAAAATTGGTTCAAAATTTCTATCTCCTTTATTATAAAGAACGATCAATTCTACAAATTTAACTAAAATTTCTACAAATTCAATCTGAAATATGTTCTTTGACAAACTTAACTCATACGGAATATTTACCTTTGAAAAATACTCAGAAAGTTTTTTTAAATCTCTATTATTTCTGGCAATAATAGCAATCTCACTAGGGTCATGTTTATTCTGCAATAAGTCTTGAATACGATTTTGCAAATATTTACACTCAGCATCAAAAGTCGTTGTTGTAAAATAAGAAACGTGTCCCTTTTTTTCTTTAAAGAAAGCATCTAGATTTTTATTTACATCTTCAAATATTGATGTAACTCTCTTCTCTAGTGAATTAACTAATCTTTGTGAATAGTCAACAACTTGCGAAGTTGATCTGTAATTGGTATTCAAAACTACAGTTTTAACATTAGAAAACAAATTCTTAAACTCTAAAATATTAGAAATACTTGCACCTTGAAATTTATATATAGCTTGATCATCATCTCCAACAACCATTAAATTAGGATCATCGTTAGAATTTGAAAGTAAAAGTTTTAAAATTTTCATCTGAGCTAAATTGGTATCTTGAAATTCATCGACCATTATAAAATTAAACTTTTCAGAAACTTCCATTAAAAAATCAGGATCAGTTCGCAATAAATCTAAAAAATCAAGAATTAAGTCATTAAATGAAGCTAAATTCTGTTCCTTAATGTTTTCCTGGAAATCATTATATAAAGCAATTAAAGATTCTACCTTCTCGATACTTAGATATGATTTTAAAACCAAATCACCTTGATCTTTAGTAAGGTATTCAGCTTTAAACTTTGATAAAGGTTTAGTTGCTTCAAGTTCAATAGCAGATCTTAAGGCAATTAAAAGTTCGGCTTTTATAAATTGGCTATAATCATCAGGTAAAAAATTAAAATTACTGACTTGATTATAAATTAAATCAATTTTCTTCTTAGACAGTCGATCCTTGAATATATTATTGAAAAGATTATTTAAGGATTCATATGAAATTTTTAATTGATCAATATAAGTCCTTAATTCATTAGGCTTTAAAGCAGATTTTTTAAAGTCATTGATATAACCAAAAACAGCGGAAAAATATATAAAAGAACCTTCATTTTTAACACAAAGCTTATTAGATAAAGTTTGAGAATTCATTAAATCATATAATACTTGTTGCGCTTTTAAATCGTTGAGTGTTTTTAAATTATCAAATTTATGACTATAAGAACTTAAAATATTACTAACAAATCCATGAAAGGTAAAAATACTTACATTCAAAGCTGATGCACCTATTAATTTATATAAACGCTTTTGTAAATTCTTGGTAGCAGCATCTGTAAAGGTTAAACATAATATGTTTTGAGGCAAAGTATCAGTATTTCTTAATAAATTTGCTATTCTAAGACTTAATAATTCGGTTTTTCCAGAACCTGGGCCAGCTACAACCATACAAGGGCCATAAACATGATCACAAGCTTGTTTTTGCGCAGGGTTTAAACGATTATATCTTTCACTAAACTTCATAAAAATTGCTAAGTTATTACAAGTATACACAAAAAAGTAAAATAAAATTTAAAAAATAAATTTTTTTCTTAAATAGAATAAAAAAACTAAAAAAAGTAATATAAATAAAATTACTCTTAAAAGTAAATTATCTATAAATAAAGTCATAATTGGAAATCTTTTTGTAAAATCAACAATCCAAAAAAAATAAGTAGCAAATAAATCAATTGAAAAAAATAAAAAAGAATATAAAAAATCAAAATTTAAAATATAAAAAATCAACAAAGTTACACCTAAATATAAAATCAAAGTAGCGGGAATCATAACTAATAAGTTAGAAAAAACAGTTAAAACAGGAAGAGATTTAAAAGCGAAAAGTATTACTGGTAAAGTAAACCAAAAGCTTACTAAGTTAGCCTGGATTTCTAAATTTAAATTATTTACTAAGTTTTCAGTATTTTTAATAGATATTAATGCAAAAGTCGCTAAAAAACTCAAAGAATAAGATAAATCATAAACAATAAAATAAGGATTCAAAAGTAATAAGGCATAAGCCGAAAAATATAAGACCTTATGCGGGTCTAATTTAATAAAATGATATTCACCCCATAAATTAAGCAAAGACATCAAACAAGCTCTTAATACACTTGTTGTTAAAGACGTGAAATATGCAAAAAATATAACAAACACTGAATTTATAATAAATGCATTTCTTCTACCTAAAACCCAGGTTACTTTTTTTAAAATGTTTAAAATTAATAAAACATTCATACCTGAAACTGCAACCAAATGAGTTAATCCAACGAATCTTAATTCCTCAGATAAAATTTTTGAATAGCCAGATCTATCCCCTATCAAAATTCCTAAAAAAAGATTAGATAAAGGTTCGTTTAAATTCTTAATAACAAAAGCTTTGAAATTAACTTTAAACTTGTAAATAGTCCCTAAGAATGTAGAAGTTGATTTTAAAACCTTAAAACTCTCAAATTTAAGAACTCCAAGTACATTCATGGACTTATAATAAGAATTCCTATTTATATCAGAAACAAAGACTGGTTTAGAAAGGTAAAGATCATCAAAATAATTAATATTAGAATCAACAGGAAAATATGAAATAAAAGTATTATTTTCATTACATAAAAAAATTAAATCATAATTTCTATAATTAAAAACTTCCCGACAAACGTAAAACTGATTACCTAAAAAAGTATTCGGAGTATTCAAAAACATAAAACACCTTATAAGCAAGAATAAAATTAAAATTGAATGCAGATTATAAAATTTATTTCTTCTAAGAAATATCAAAAACCATATTAGACCTAATATAAAACTGATATTAAACAAAAAAGGAAGTAATAAAGCAAAAACATAAAACATAAATTTAAATTAAAATAAACAGTTAACAAAAATTTAAAAACTTCAAAAGAATTGAAATATAATGAAAAAAAGCTAATATAAATTAAAATAAATAAAAATATGGATTTTAAAGTTAAAAAAATCTCAAAAGTAAAGAATTCCAAAAATCTTGACTTAAAAAATATAAAAAAAAATTTCGAAAAAATAATTAAAAAAAACTATAAGTTATCAATTATATTATTAGTATTATTAATTTTAATTGGAGTTTTTAGAAGCATCAATGCCACGGAAAAAATAACTGAATTTGTAGCTACATCAATAACTGAAAAAATTAAAAAAAATAAATTCAACTACACTAACATATTGGTAACCGGTGTAGGTGGAGAAAAACATGATGGAGCATATTTAACAGACAGTTTAATCTTAGCAAGTGTAAATCCATCAAAAGAACACATTATTTTAACCTCAATACCAAGAGATATTTTTATAGAGTCAGAAAACTTTACAAATCAAAGAGTTAACAGTATTTATGCGAATCATCAAAAACTAGGTCATGATGTAGCAATGGGACACTTAAGCGACAGCCTAGAGATTTTATTAGGTCAAGAAATCCATTACTCTATTATGGTTGATTTTAACGCAGTTATAGACACAATAAATATATTAGATGGAATCCAAATTTATAATCCTGAAACAATCTACGATCCATTCTACCCTGGACCTAATTTCTCATATCAAACATTTACATTACCACCTGGATATCAAAATTTAGATGGAGATACAGCCTTAAAATTTATAAGAAGTAGAAAAACTAGTTCAGACTTTGCAAGATCAAAAAGACAACAACAAGTTTTAATAGCTATAAAAGAAAAAGCCACGTCCTTAAATCTTTTTGCTAAACCTAATAAGATTATAGATATAATATCGGCAGTTGATAAAAATATTCAAACAGATCTTAATAAGACTCAAATATTAAGTCTAGCTCAAAAATTTAAGGATATAAATTACCGGAAATTTACAAACTTAGTACTGAATGACAACCCAAATACAGAAGGAAGCTTTATTTATTCTCCCCCTTTAAGCGAATATAACAATGCCTATGTTTTAGTACCATTAGACGAATCAAATCAAGAGATTAAAACATATATTCAGCTGAACCAGGAATTTAACAAAGCTATGAAATTTAATGGAAAATTAGTAGTAAAAAACGGTACAGATGTTCCAGGTTTAGCTATGAAATTTTCTCAGATATTGAAAAGATACGGATTTGACGTGAATAGTATTCAAAATGCTGACTCAAAAAATTATGTATCAACAGTAATCTCAAATTATGATTTAGCAGGAAGCAATACATTAAACGCATTAATGAAAGTAATCCCAGCTGCAGTTGATAAAACTATTTCAGTTACAGATCCGGATATACCTATTTATACGGAAATAATAATCGGAGAAGACATTGCTTCTGCAATTAATGAAATTGACTCTTACAACCAAAAAGTACCAATCATAATTAAAGCACAAAATGAATATGAAGAATTCAAAAATAAAAATTTGGTTGAAGAAATAACAGGAAGTAAAATTGATGAAATAAAAAATGAAAACAACACTTCATCTCAAGAAAGTAGTCAAGATAAAATTAATTTAACCAATCAAAATGATTGATATATCAAATATTGATTGGATCGAATACCTCCAGGCCAATTCATTTCAAATTCCATTTTTAACGAAACAAGAAATATACGTACATCCAAATATAAACGCAAAAAGTGCAATAGTCTACGATATAAATAAAGATAAAATATTGTTTAGCAAAAAGGAAGATCTTAAATTGCCAATTGCAAGTCTTACCAAATTAATGACTGCACTTATTATAAGTGAGGAGAATCTAGATTACGAAATATTTACTGTAACTAAAAACTCATCAAATATAGTTGGGTCTAAAATGAACTTGAAAGCTGGTGATCAGGTAAGTGTAAAAGATTTATTACATGGACTATTGATTAACTCAGGTAACGATGCAGCATATACATTAGCAGAAGGAAATGCAGGAAATGTAAAAAATTTCATTGAAAAAATGAACAAAAGAGCAAAATCACTGGATATGAAAAATACAAATTTCACCAATCCTGCAGGCTTAGACTTAAAAGAAAACTACTCCACAAGTTTAGATCTCCTAAAACTAAGTAAGCAACTTTTAAAACATAAAAAGTTATTGGAAATTAGCTCAAAAGAAAAGTATGATGCAAAAAACTTTCAAAAAAATAAAATTTATAAATTAAAAAATACAAACTCTGAGTTAAATAATTTTTTAAAGATTAAAGGTTTAAAAACCGGAAAAACTCCAAACGCTAAAGAATGCTTTATTGGAGTAACAGAATCAAAAAACCCTCAGCTATCAATTGTCATAGGATCAAACAATAGATTCCTAGACACAAAAACCCTACTTTATATCTATAACAATCAAAAATGAACCTAATATTTTCAAAATTCGGATTAATATTTATTTCATCCTTCTTAAGCTTTTCATTATCAGCTTTACTGGCTCCAACCTTAATCAAAATTCTAAAAAAATATCAATTTGGAGCAGTAATCAAAGAAGAAACTTTAATGAATCAAAAGACTCCACTATTTAATAAACTCCATAAGAAAAAGACAGGAACACCAACTATGGGTGGCTTGTTAATATGGATAATTACGGCTTTAATTTGTTTTGCCTCAATACTACTTGTGAAATTTGATATAACTAGCTTCTCATTGATTAATAGAAACGAAACTTATATTGCACTATTTACTTTAGTGTCTCTTGGAATACTTGGAGCAGTAGATGATATTTTTAACGTAAAAAAGATAGGAAAAGTAAAAGGATTATCAGCAAAAGTAAAAATGATATTTTTACTACTTATAAGCTTTATTGGTGGACTTTGGTTCTATTTCAAGTTGGATGCAAGCAGCATATTAGTTTTCGGTAATACAATCGAATTAGGTCTATTATATATTCCTCTTTTTATGTTCGTTATTACAGGAACTGCTAACGCTGTAAATTTCACAGATGGTTTAGATGGACTTGCAGGAGGACTTTCAATTCTATCATTTATATCTTATGCAATTGTAGCTTACTTCCAAGGACTATTTCTACTTGCTACTCTTTGTATTATAATCGCTTCAACAACATTAGGATTTTTATGGCATAACATTCCCCCCGCAAAATTTTTTATGGGAGACACTGGATCATTAGCTCTAGGTGGAACATTAGGAGTTATAGCAATGCTAACAAATACAGTAGCCCTATTACCATTTATTGCATTTATATTTGTAATAGAAACCTTAAGCGTAATAATTCAATTAACATCAAAAAAACTATTTGGAAAAAAAGTATTCTTAATAGCTCCAATTCATCATCATTTCGAAGCAAAAGGTTGGCCAGAATTTAAAGTAACAATGAGGTTTTGGATTATCGGTACTTATTTTGCTTGTCTTGGTATGCTACTTCACTTTTATGAACTAATTTAATTAAAAGTTAATAGAATCCAAAAGTAAATTTTTATCAACCGATGAAATCTCTAAGTTAATACCAGAATCCTTATCAAAACTTAAAACTGATGTAGTTGTAATTTCACCAAATGTATCCAATGAAAAATTATTAATTTGATTTTCAACTTCAAGAATTAAATCAGATTTTTCATTAGGAATAAAATTTCTAAGTAAATACAAAGTTTTAAGCACGGAAAATTTATTTCTAGAATATTTCAAATTAATAACATCAATATTTGCATCTAAAATTTGTAAATATGAGTCTATAATATTTACATCGATAATATCAGAGTAATAAACAAATAAAACTTCCAATAAATCAGATTTTAAAGGTAATAAATACTCCAACTCTAAAACCTTAGAATTAATATCATTATTTAAAGTGATCCATTTAATAAAGAAAGAATATAAATTAGTTTTAGACAAATCATCTAAAGATGATTGATTCAAGTCATCTCGAAAATCAATGATTTCAAGTTTTAATTTATCTAAATGTTTATTAAATGAATTGATATCTTTTTTTAATCCAAAATTAATAACTTTGTTGTGCATAAGTTTAATAATATCTAATTGATTATTAAATCTATCAAACTCCGAAATTTCAATCATATTAGACAGCTTAAGAGAAATTAACATCTTGTTAATCTCATACAAAGAAAGCTGGTTAGAAGTCAAATATGAATCCACAGTGGACTTTCTAAGTTGTTTATCTAATTCTATATTCTTTAAAATAAAAAGATTATTTGAATTACTTAGATCTGAATCAAATAAAGATATCTTAAAAGAATCACCTGCTTTAAGGTTATAAGTATTAGAATTAAATTTTATACAATCTAAAATTAAATCATTCTTAAAATTCTTAATATATAAAGATGAATTTGTAACATTAAGATAGAAAACAGAATCATTCTTAGATTGAACGTAACAAATAGGTGTATTTAATTGGAAATTTAAAGAGGAATTAAAATCAGAAGTAAAGTTTACCCAATATTCGCCTTTTAAGGTAGTTAATTGTAAATCAACAAATTGACTGGAATGAGTAAATTTATCCAAAGAAAAAAAGGCATCATTAGAGGTTCTAAAGTCAGAAAATTCAGAAAGCTTTAAATTTGAAAATGAGGTTGTACTTACTTTATCCCCTTCTAACAAGTTTGCTTTTCTAAAATTTGATTTATTTTTAAGTCTACTAATTGAAAAATCAGTTTGAGATTGTAAATAAGGAGCAAAGTCTGCCTGAGTAGATGAAATAAACACTGGTAAAGCTAAATTCGCAAAAATTACAACAAGCATCAAAAAAGAAGCATACTGTAATTTTTGTAATTTAAAACTTTCAATAAAAGCAAAAGCTTTTATCTTAAACAAAATTAAGAACTTCTTAAACAAGCTCAATTTAACAGATTGAATAGAATCCTTAATTTGATTTTTAAAATAAATATTTGAAAGCATTTGATTTTTATCATCAAATTTAACATTTTTAATTGCAATCTTTAGTTGTTTTTCAAAATTTTTCATAAAATATTTACTTTTCACTTATATATACGATAAATATAACTAAATGTTACTTTCGCTTATTCCCATATCGGTAAAAACCTGTTTTAATTTATTTAAAGTTCTACTCATTGAAACGCGAAGAGCTCCAGAATTTTTACCAGTAATATCAGAAATTTCAGTATAAGAGAGATCAGATATAAAACGCATTTCTATTAACTGTTGTTCGAAATCACTTAAATATTTAAAAGCCAACTTAAGACTTTCAGCATTCATAATTATATTAGCTTCTGAATTAATGTCACATTTATCATCCTCTATAATATCAGAAAGCTCTAAATTCTGATCTTTCCTTGTTCTTAAAAAATCAATGAGTGTATTTCTAGCAATAGAATAAATCCATGTCTTTAAAGATGACTTCAAATCATCGAAATTAGACATGTTTTTATAAATTTTTGTAAAAATTTCTTCAACTAAATCCTCAGCATCTTCTTTAGAAGAAAGTCTAAAATAACAATATTGATACAACGGATCTACAAAGTCCTTAAAAACTTGATTAAATGAATCTACATTACCGTTTTTAAAAGCATCAATAAAATCTTTTTTATATTTCAAAAACTAAAATTATTCTTTAATATTTAACACCAATTCGGTAAATAAGTCAACCTCGGATGAAGATCCAGCAACTAATGATGAATTTTGATGTATATTACTAGGAATTAAATCTAAAATATTCTGACCAGTATGATTTATACTTTTTGCATTTAAAGCACAAATAATATGAGATACAGGTGCTACTTCATACAATAAACGTAACTTACCATTAACATGCTTATCATCATTTAAATAAATAAAAATTCCTCCTGCTTTTGATAAAAGGAAATGAATATCGGAAATCAAACAAGCAAAGTATCTTAACTTCAATCCACTTTCTAAACGGGACAATATATAGTCTTTGTATCTAGTATTAGTAGATAATAACTTTAAATTACCTGGAGCTATATTATTTGCATCTTCATTAATAGTATTAACATCTTTAATATGAAACTCATCATCTAAATATTCCAAATGAGTAATATTGTCTTTATAATTAATTAATAAAGAATTATTTTTACCAATATGAAAATAAAAAGACATAATCAAAGATTCTTTCAAAGGCACTTTAAAAACCTTATCTTTATCATAGAGAGCAAAAACAATTCCAACAGCTTGATTTGTATTAATTAAAGAAGATCCATCTAAAGGATCGAAACATAGCAAATATTTACCATTTGTATTCATATAAATTAACTCATCTTCTTCTTCCGAAGCAATTGAGTGTATAAAATCAAGACCAATTAAAGACTCCTTAACTAAATCATTAGCAAAAAGATCTAATTGCATACTTTGTTCGCCATGAACATTTACATTAGAAGATTCATTTAGATAATTAGAAGTTGCCGCTCTTAAGTTATTAGGAACAGCAATTAAATTTTCAAGTAATCTTTGAAGTTCAAATGGCAAATTGATATTTGAAAGCATTTATTTTAAAGCTAAACGGTTTGTTACTGATATAAATTTTACATCTGAAGCAGGAATCATATTTTGTACTCTTCCAGATTCCATAATATAATCCAAACTCTGTGAGCGTGAAATATCTAAATTTATTTTCTCTTTTTCAGAGTAAACTAATTCAGAATTAACTGAAAGGTTAGTTATACTTGAACCAAAATTAATTGATTCATGAAAATTTTGAATGTAAGAGAATAACAAGAAGGTAATTGATACAAGTCCCAATAAAAAGAATTTATGAAACATTTTAGAAATTAAATTTTTCTGATTACTCTTAATTTTGCACTTCTTGATCTTGGATTTACCTCAACTTCTTTTTCACCTGGTTTAACAGGTTTTTTAGTAATCATTTCTACTAAAGGATCAGCATATATTGATCTTAAACTTTTCTCTGGATCAGTCTCAAGTGGTTTCTCAAGCTTCCTAAAAAAATTCTTTACTATTCTATCCTCTAGTGAGTGGTATGATATCACAGCTATACGCCCATTGGAAGACAAATGATTATAAAGACTTTCCAAACCTTTTGATAAGGTCCGTAGTTCATCATTAACTGCAATCCTTATGGCTTGAAAAATACATGTTAATCCTTTAATTCTATCTTTTGGATGAAAACAAACTTCAATCCTAGAAGCAAATTCATCTGTGTATTTAAAGGGAGAAACAGCTCTTTCCTCAACAATCTTACGTGCTATTAATTTTGCATCTGATAATTCACCAAAAGATTTCAAAATCATTGTCAGTTGATCAGCTGGTAATTTATTAAGTAAAGTTGCCGCAGTTATTTTTTGTTTTCTAGAATAACGCATGTCCAAAGGTCCTCTTCTTTTAAAACTAAAACCGTGCTCGGCTATATCTAAGTGAGGAGATGAAAGGCCAAGGTCTAAAACAACTTTATCAATACCATCCATCTTCATAACTTTGTAATAATGATCAAAAGTAGAAAAACTATCATTAATATAACTAATTCTACCCTCAAAACGCTGTAATGTATCTCTAGCAATTTTTAAATTTCTAGAATCCAAATCAAAAGTATAAGCTCTTGCTTTCCCGTCAGTTCTCTTTAAAAGTTCTTTAGTATGACCACCTAAACCTAAAGTTCCATCAACAATAATGTCTGTTTCCTTTGGATCTAAAAAATCACAAACCTCATCTAAAAGCACAGAAACATGCTCAAACTTAAAATCTTCCATAAAATATATTAATTTTTTACTACATCTTATATATATTATATTTAACAAAAAGTCAAGGAGATAGAAGGTTAATGACTTATCTAAGCCACTTAAAACCTTTGGCTAATCGAACTCCAGGCGTCACCTTCTCGAATTAATTCTAATTTTTCACCAACAATTTTTAAAACTGTAGAAGGACGATTAAAATCTAAAATGCCATTATCTAAAATAAAATCTAAATCTTGAAGGTTTCCTTTAAATTGTTGATTTAATTCCTCTACTGAATAAGCTTCTTTTTGGCCAGTAAAATTTGCGGAAGTAGAAACAATTGGTTTATTTAACTTAGCAACTAAACTCTGTAAAAAACTATGATCTGGAAGTCTTACTCCTATACATTCATCTGAAAATTTAGATGGTAAAATTAAAGTCAATGGTCCAGGCCAGTACTCTTCAATTAACTGAGCAGCTAAGGATGAAACTTCACAGTACTTATAAAGCATCTGCACGCTAGAAACTATCATAGTTAAAGGTTTGTCTTTGGAAGTTCTTTTAAAGTTTGCAATCTGCTCTTTTGCCTTCCCAGAATCAAATACACAGGAAAGACCATAGCAAGTATCAGTTGGAATACAAATCACCTTTTCAAGCTCAAGCAAATCAACACATTGATTAAGAACAGAATCGAAGTCTAAAACTTCTTCAAATTTTACTAATTTCATTTGATTTTTAAATTAAGTATGATATAATAAATAGAATGTAACAAAAAAACATGTCAAAAATCAATGTTGCAATTAATGGATTTGGAAGAATAGGTAGAAGTACACTAAGAGCGTTCTTGGAGAATCCTAAATTTAACTTGGTAGCAATCAACAATCCTGGAGATCCAGTTCAGCTTACACATCTTTATAATTATGATAGTAATTATAAAAAAGCACACTACCCAGCAAAATTAGATGGAGAGTATTTAATTATAGATAGTCATAAAATAAGATTTTGCCATGAAAGAGATCCAGAACTACTACCATGGAAGGAACTAAAGGTAGATATCGTCCTTGAATGTACCGGAATATTTAAAGACCAAGAGGGTTGCGGTAAACACATTAAAGCAGGATGTAAAAAAGTTATAATTTCTGCACCAGGTAAAGATGAAGATTTAACAGTAGTAATGGGAATCAATGATAAAGATTACGACCCACAAAATCATAATATTATTTCAAATGCATCGTGTACAACAAATTGTTTTGCACCACTTTTAAAAGTAATTGATGAAAATTTTGGAATTGAAAACTGTATGATGACAACGATTCACTCATATACAAATAGTCAAAATATTCAAGATTCAACTCATAAAAAAGATTCAAGAAGAGCAAGGGCTGCCGCTTCAAATATCATTCCAACCTCAACCGGGGCTGCAAAAGCAATTAAAAAAGTAATGCCACATTTAGCATCCAAAGTTTCGGCATGTGGAATGAGAGTTCCAACTCCTACAGTTTCAATTGTTGATAGTAAAATTATCGTAAGCAAAGATATAACAAAAGAAGAAATTTTAGCCGCTTTTGAAAAAGCCAGTCTAAATGAATTAAAAGGGATTTTAGAAGTTAACCATGAACCTTTGGTTTCATCAGACTATATTGGAAGCCCATTCTCAAGCTCAATTGATGCGGAATTTATAGAAGTTTTAAACGGAAATATGATTCAAATTCTAAGCTGGTATGACAACGAATACGGATACTGTTGTAGATTAGTTGACCTATGCAACTTAGTAGCAAGTAAATTGTAAAATAAAAAAAGCCAGATTACTCTTGGCTTAATTTTAGAAGTCTTCTCATTCTAGCTAAAAATTTATTTCTCTTTTTTCTTTTCTTTGCAATTGGTCTTTTGTTACCAACTAGGCCATGTTGCTTAGAAGATGATCTATTACTCATGCTGTATATTTAAAAAACTACACCAAACTTATCAAACAAAAGAATTAAGTGCAAGCAAAAAAAACTTGAAATAAAATCAAAAATTCACAATTATAAGAAAAAAAATGCAAGAACGTAAAAAAAACATATTAAAAGCAGTAATCCAAGAATATTTAAAATCAGCTGAACCAATTGGTTCAAAAAGTTTAATGCTGGCTTACAATTTCGAAGTATCCCCTGCTACAATCCGTTTAGACATGGCAAACCTTGAAAAAGAAGGCTTTTTAATACAACCTCATACAAGTGCCGGAAGAATCCCAACCGACAAAGCTTATCGAATGTTTGTAGATGATTTGGTAGATATTCAAAAAGTTAAAAATCAACATGCAAAAGTTCTAGCGGAAATTAAAAAACAATTTCAATCCAAAAAAATTAAAAGAGAAATTTACGATGCTATCACAATTCTAGCTGCAAACACTCCAAATATCGCATTTGCTACTCTTCCAGGCTCAAGAACTTTTTATTTAGGAGTGTCGAAAATACTTAAAAGTCCAGAATTTCTAAAGGACCCTATGCAAGCATCACAAGTAATGGAAACTTTTGAAAAGGATGATAAATTTTTAAGATTTCTAGAAAAACTTGCAACACCTTTTGATAAGACTGAAATTTTGATTGGAAAAGAAAATTTGCTTGAAGAAATTCAATCATGCTCCATAATTGTAAAAAGATACAAGGCATTGAACTACACAGGCTTTATTGGTATACTTGGCCCAACTAGAATGAACTATGGACTAAATAGTATAATTTTAGAGCAAATATGTGAATTACTTAACTTTAACCTAAATGACAGAAACTAATTCAAACCTAGAACCAAACACACAGGAAGAAACAAACCAAAAAGATGATTCTACTCAAGAAAAATCTCCGGAAGAACAATTAAACGAAATGACTAACATTGCTAAAAGAGCAATGGCTGATTTGCAAAACTTCAAAACCCAAATGGCTAAAGAAAAACAAGAATACGCAAAATTTGCGAAAGTTCAAGTTTTAGACAGCTTTTTGCCTATCTTAGACAATCTAAATTTAGCTCTAAAACAAACCCCAGAAGAATTAAAAGAACACAACTTCATCAAAGGAATTAATCAAATTCAAAAACAACTAGTAAAAATAACTGAAAATTTCGGATTAACTCCAATCTCACACGAAACCCTTAACCCTCACCACCACGAGATAATCTCTTCAATTCCAGGAGAACAAGATAAAATCATCGAGGTAATAGAACAAGGTTACATGCTAGAAGATAGAGTTTTAAAACCTTCTAAAGTAGTAGTTGGTAATGGAAATTAAAAACAAACTAAAAAATAATTAAAACCTCCTAAGTGAGGTTTTTTAAAAACACATGTAATTGTTAATTTTAAAAATACATGGTATAATAATTAGATTTAAAGTTTTAATATGCAAAACCAAAATTATGATGAAGCTCCAAGAAGAATATTAATTCAAAAAAATAAAGAAATATTCTTAAATAATCTTAAAACAGATATTAGAATAATTTCACAAAACCCAAATTTAATAAATGTAAATGATACTCTTCAAACAATTTCTAATTTACTAGAAGAGTTAAATGAAGATCAAATTAAAAACCCTGAAAATATCAAGTCAATACTAGAAGAAGCTAATTTACTTAAAGACACACAGAATCAAGTAATAGTAAATATTACAAATGCTAATTTTGAGATTTTATTAGATGATCAAAATGTAAAACTAACAATTAAAGAAAAAACTAAAGAAGTAAGCGAATCTCTTGGAATGTTCATGACAAAAAGCGGTGAAACTATGCTTGACGACAAAGTTGTAACTATAAGAATTATTCATACACCAATACGTTCAAAAAAAGCAGAGGCATCACTTGAAAAGACAAAAGAATTAATTGCAAACATATCAACTTACCAACTTCAAAACATCAACTTACTTAAGGAGTACTTAGAAGCGAACAATCCAACTACAGCAGAAAACAAAGGGGAATTGATACAAGTTTCATCTGACAACTTAAAAGTATCGTTTGAAGCAGGAACAGTTAAAATTGATCAAGTCGAAGTATCAAATGCAGAAAATAAAAAAACACAAATAATAGAAACAAGAAAAGAAAATATATTTAGTAGAATTAAAAGACTTTTTTCATAAACTAAAAAAACCTTGCATTTTCACAATTAGCACTCTATAATTCAGAGTGCTAATTTAATATATAATTAATTTTATTTTATGAGTAAAGTAATTGGAATCGATTTAGGTACCACAAACTCATGTGTAGCTGTAATGCAAGGTGGAGAAGCTGTAGTGATTTCTTCCCAAGAAGGATTACGTACTACACCAAGTATTGTTGCCTATAAAAATGATGAAAGATTAGTGGGGGTTGCAGCCAAAAGACAAGCTGTTACAAACGCTCAAAACACTATTTTTTCAGCAAAAAGATTAATCGGTCACTCTTTTGATGAAATCAAAGGAATCATTGAAAACCTACCTTACAAGGTTGTTAAAGGTGCAAAAGGTGAAGCCGAAATCGAACTTAACGGAAAACAACATAGACCAGCTGAAATTTCAGCAATGGTTCTTCAAAAACTTAAAGCCGATGCTGAAAGTTTCTTAGGACATGAAGTAACACAAGCTGTAATTACTGTTCCAGCTTACTTTAATGATTCTCAAAGACAAGCTACTAAAGATGCAGGTAAAATTGCAGGACTTGAAGTTTTAAGAATTATTAACGAACCAACTGCCGCTTCCCTAGCCTATGGGATAGACAAAAAAGGTGGTGATAAAAAAGTTGCTGTTTACGATCTAGGTGGAGGTACTTTTGATGTATCTATTTTAGAAATCTCAGATATTGATGGAGAAAAACAAATCGAAGTATTAGCTACAAATGGTAATACAACTTTAGGTGGTGATGATTTTGATAATGCAATTTTAGAATACTTACTTGAAGAATTCAGAAAACAAGAAGGAATTGATCTTTCAAAAGATAAAGCTGCTCTTCAAAGACTTAAAGAAGCTGCCGAAAAAGCTAAAATCGAGCTTTCTTCAGCTGCCGAAACTGAAATAAACCTACCATTTATTACAGCTGACGCTGATGGTGCTAAACACTTAAACTTAAATCTTAAAAGATCAAAACTTGAAGAACTAGTTTCAGGAATTATTGACAGATCTCTAGAACCATGTAGAATAGCTCTTAAAGATTCTAAAATTTTTGAATCTGATATCGATGAAGTTATTTTAGTAGGTGGTATGACAAGAATGCCACTTGTAAGAGAAAAAGTTAAAAACTTCTTTGGAAAAGAACCTCACCAAGGAATCAACCCAGACGAAGTAGTAGCTCTTGGAGCTGCAATTCAAGGTGGTGTATTACAAGGTGACGTAAAAGACGTACTTTTACTAGATGTAATTCCACTAACTCTTGGAATTGAAACTCTAGGTGGTGTATCGACTCCATTAATTGAAAAGAATTCAACTATTCCAACTTCTAAATCACAAGTTTTCTCAACTGCAGCCGACAATCAACCATCGGTGGAAATTCATGTTCTACAGGGTGAAAGATCTATGGCTTCAGACAACAAATCTCTTGGTAGATTTATTCTTGATGGAATCGCTCCAGCACCACGAGGAGTACCTCAAGTTGAAGTAACTTTTGATGTGGATGCTAACGGTATTTTAAATGTTAAAGCCGTGGATAAAGCAACTAACAAAGAACAAAAAATTACAATTACAGGTTCTAGCGGGCTTACAGATGATGAAATTCAAAAAATGCAAGAAGAAGCCGAAAAATTTGCTGAAGAAGACAAAAAGAAAAAAGAATCTATTGAAGTTGTAAATCAAGCCGAAAGCTTAGTTTACCAAACTGAAAAAACTTTAGATGAGCATAAAGAAAAAATCACTGAAGATATTTCAAAACCAGTAACCGAAAAAGTTGAAAGCATTAAAGAATTATTAAAAGCCGAAAGCAAAGATGTGGACGCACTTAAAACTGCAATCGAAGAACTTAATCAAGAAGTTCAAAAAATTGGTCAAGCTATGTATTCTCAACCACAAGAAGGTGTAAACGTAGACGATCAAAACCAAACTGAATCAAACGAAGAAAGTACAGATAAAAAAGATTCAAAAGACGACGAAGGCGAAGTAATTGATCAATAATCACTTACAACTCCCCTTTCAAATCAAAAAAAAAGCCCCTTTGAATCAAGGGGCTTTTAATTTTAATTATTAATTACCTAATAAATCTTTTAGAAAACCAGGCATTGCAGTTATTAAATCTACATAATACTTAGGATCTTGAATTTTCCAACCTCCATTCCAGTGTGAAATATATGAACTAGTATAATATTCTTTCATAGTGTCTAAATGAATATAATTCCTAGGCCTAATATGATCCTTGGGGTGACCAGAGAAACTTTCATCAAACCAAATAAGCTGATTAGAATCAGAACCTTCTTGAAGATAAATTATCACACCTAGCGAAGAAATGGACAAACTCAATTGACCAGTATTCTCAAAGTAGCGAAATCTAATTTCTCCATACTCAGAATGTTCAACAGATTTCAGCTGAAATAGTTCAGCAAGACTATTACTATCACTAAGAATTTCATTAATCGTAATATCGTCAAAATCTTCTAAGCCTGAATGGTTACTCAAAGAAGCTTCTACTAAACTTATCAATTCATTAGCTTTATCATAATAAAACTTTGGATTAAGAAGATTCCATCTTCTCCAATGCCTTAAACTACCTGATGACGTATTAAGATCTTTCAAATCAAAATAATTATGGCTACTTCTATCGCCAGAAATTGAATCATAGAAATACACAGTATTATTTCCATCACAATTTATCCTTACAGTTAACTCATGTTTTGGACAAGAAATACATAATGTACCATCTACATTTTTCACAAGAATATTACCATTTTCAGGTGAATTTAATTCTAAATTTTGTATTTCAAAAATTGCAGCATTAAAAGGACTAACAGACCTCTCTATTGCTGAATTATGTTCATTTATATTCATATTTTTTATTTTTAAATATTAACCAACTATACCATCTTACATAAAAAATGTCAAAAGTTTTATTCACGAAAGATGTAAAAGACGACGAAGGCGAAGTAATTGATCAATAATCACTTACAACTCCCCCTTCAAATCTAAAAAAGCCCCTTAATTAAAAGCCCCTTTGAATTAAGGGGCTTTTAATTTGCTAATTACTCTCAACCATCAATAAAATAATTAAATGCAATATTTGAATAAAACTGCTTAGTATACCTTCCAAATCTAAAGGTTAAATATCCATTTGAAGGAATACTAGGACCACTTACTCTTGCATTTCTCCCGATTGTTCTAGCAATAAG
>Ga0163108_10000389_pt1 | contig 32718 bp, 24 predicted proteins | sample Fk1155metaG_FD_109644 | JGI IMG/M metagenome (GOLD analysis project Ga0163108, IMG submission 109644) | Marine microbial communities from the Central Pacific Ocean - Fk160115 155m metaG | ecosystem: Environmental > Aquatic > Marine > Oceanic > Photic zone | place: The Central Pacific Ocean...
GCGGATCTTATCAAAGTCGAGTTGGGGAATGGTCAGGGTCCCATCCAGGTCGAATATGAATGCTTCCGGCGCCGGCAGGCGATGCCCAGGTCTCAAGCCGTCAGCTCTTCGGCTCCGGGGACGCGGCTCTTTTGACCAGCCCAAGGCCGAACTGCAGGAGGTCATCCTTTTCCCGGGCGGTCTCCAGTAGCTGAGAGTAGTCTTCCGCCAGGGCGCTCAATTGGAGCAGGCTCGGGCAGACGGACAGGGGACCGGGGGCATCCTTGAGGTGCTCGATGTAGACCGCGATGGCGTCCTCTGGCTTGCCGACCTGCGCGAGCAGGAAGGTGAGAACCTCGGCAGGGAAGTTGTTGCCATCTTCATCCGGTCCGGCACGTTCCATCTTGGAGGTGTAGTAGCGGATGGCGCCATCGATGCCTTCTCCCGAGAGGGCCCGCAGCATGATCCGGTAGTCGTTATAAAAATCTTCAAAGGGTGGACGCTCGGTGACCTGGTAGTCCCGTCCCAGGCGCCGGCCATAATCGCACATCTGGATGGCCTTGCCGATCGTCTCCTGATCTTCCAGGGTAGCCGCGGCGCGGACACAGGACTGGAGATGGGAGATGTCGATGTGGTAGCCGAGGCTTTCGAACAGCCACTCTCTCTCTGAGATGAGCGTGCCCACGTCAGCGTCCTTTGGAGGTTCCTTCTTCTCGGTGGTCTCGATGTCGTTTCGCAGGCTGTCGAGCAACTCTCCGTAGAGCTGGTCGATAAGCAGCTTACCGCAGGCTTCCCTGGTTTCCCCCTGGTAGGGGAACTGGTGCTCAAAGGTGGTGATGGCCCTGCAGGTTCCGTAGTGCGAGAGGATCAGCTCGTAGCCGCGCACCGGATGGGCGCCCTGGTTGAAGGCGACCTCGATGATTCCATCCAGGTCGTCCTCGTCGGTTTCCTCCTCGTCCTCCTTGTATTCACCCCAGTCCTCCGGTGGTTCCCAGGATGAGATGGCCTCGGCGATCGCGGACGGGTCATCGATGGCCCTGAAGTAGGGCCAGGCTGATCCGATCTTTCCCTCGGCGAGAAGGTGTCCGCCGATGATCCTGCAGACCTCGACATAGTAGTCCTCGACCTCCTGGCGGTGCTCCTCGGGAATGTCCCGGATGGAGTCGTTGCCTTCGAGCGCGAGTCCCAGTTCGTGGCGTTTCTTCATCAGGAGGGCTTCAAAGAGCTGGGGAAATTTCTTTTCGTTCTCGAGTGTCTTTGCGAGGAGCTCGATGGTGGCCTGTACGCCGGACTCATCCAGGGTCTCGATCAGGGACTGGAATCGGTCGGCGTTGGCGGTGGATTCCGCTTTCTGGTTTTCGGCTGTGCTCATGTAATTTGTTCCATGGGGTGTTGAGGCAAGAGGCTAAGGTTAACCGAGCCGGCCCCGGAATCCAAGACTCCAGGCTTTCAGGCTTTCTGGGCGTAGATATTTTTCCCATATTCATGTATTTTAGGATCTTCATTTTTACTTCAACAGGGTCTTTCAGGTATCGAGAATGACGAAAGAGGCAGTAACCATCACCGACCATCGCACCGGCGAGTCCTACGACATCGACCTGGTGGATGGTGCCTTGCCAGCTATTGCGCTCAGGCAGATCAAGACACCAGACGACGACTTCGGGCTCATGACCTATGACCCGGCTTTTTCAAATACAGCTTCTTGCAAAAGCACGATCACCTATATCGATGGTGACAAGGGTATTCTCGAATACAGGGGGTATCCGATTGAAGAGCTCGCCGAAAAGAGCAGCTTTCTCGAGGTAGTGCATCTTCTTCTGCATGGCGAGCTTCCAAGCGACGATGAACTGGCCCAGCTGGCTGGCACGGTTGGCGAGAACATGGCCGTCGACGAGAGCATGAAGAAGTTCTTCGATGGCTTCCTTGAAGACGCGCATCCCATGGGAATGCTGATCAGCAGCCTTGCCTGCCTGGCGACCTATTACCCTGACGCCAAGGATGTCAACGACCCGGGAAATCGCCTGCAACAGATCCACAGGCTGGTGAGCAAGGTTCCGACCCTGTCAGCCTACGCCTTCAGGCGTAACGCAGGTCTCTCCTACCTTGACCCGGATCCGACCCAGAGCTTCGCGGCAAATTTCCTGAGGTTGGTTTTTGCCGATGATGATGGCTCCTACACTCAGAACCCGGTTCTCGAGCGCGTTATGGATGTGCTCTTTACCCTGCATGCCGACCATGAGCAGAACTGCTCAACCAGCGCCATGCGCGGCGTCGGCAGCTCCTACAGCGATCCCTATTCGAGCCTGGCGGCGGCCGCTGCCGCTCTCTACGGGCCGCTGCATGGCGGCGCCAACGAGGCCGTGCTCAGGATGCTCAACGAGATCGGCGATAAGGACAACATCCCTGGCTTTATCGAGCAGGTGAAGGACAAGGACAGCAAGATACGTCTCATGGGCTTCGGCCATCGGGTGTACAAGAACTACGATCCCCGGGCCAAGATCATCAAGAAGCTCGCCTACGAGGTCTTCGAGGTCCAGGGAATGAATCCTCTGCTGGATATCGCCCTGGAGCTCGAGAGGATCGCTCTCGAGGACAACTACTTCGTCGATCGCAAGCTCTACCCCAATGTCGACTTCTACTCAGGCCTCATCTACCAGTCGATGGGTTTCCCGACGCCGATGTTCCCTGTCCTCTTCGCGATTGGCAGGACATCAGGATGGCTGTCGCAGTGGAATGAGTGTTTAGACGACAAGGATCAACGCATTGCCAGGCCGAGGCAGCTCTACCAGGGTAGTCCAAAGAGGTCCTACGACAAGTAGAGCCGGGACTCTTCCGGAGTGTCTTCCGCGCGCCCTGGGTTTTTTACAGGGGGCTTTTACAGGGCCGTTATCAGGCCAGCTTTCGGAGCCTTCGAACCCTCTCCTGGATGGGTGGGTGAGTGCTGAAGTACGGAAGCTCCTCGATCCGCAGGCTGTTCTCCAGCGGCTCGAGCATCCCCAGTTTCTCGAGCAGGCTGGCCAGGCCGGCCGGATCGAAGCCTGCGCGCTTCGCCAGCCGTGCGCCCTCGATATCAGCCTCGAATTCCTGGTCCTGGTGGTAGCCCCGGTCGATGTGAACTTCAAGGGTCTCGGCGGCCTTGCGCAACATGGGCCCTGCAATATTCAGGAGCCTTTTCGCCGCGAAGTTTTTAGCAAGGGTGTTCAGCGCGTGGCGGCGGTCGATGTGCTGGATCTCGTGCGCCAGCACCCCCGCGAGTTCGTTCTCGCAGGAGCAAAGCTCAATGAGCGGTTGCGAAATGAGGATGCTGCCTCCTGGTATCGCGCAGGCATTGGGTGCCGGATCGTCGATGATGATGAAGCGGAAGGGCAGCTGCTGTCGGGTCGCCTTTGCGGCCAGCCGCGCGCCCAGTTTTTTTACCTCGTCGGCCTGGTCCGGGCTCGGCAGCTCAGGGTGGTTTGCGAGGGCTTTATCGAGGAGGATTTTCCCGGTTCCGGTTTCGATCTCTGCCAGAACGCTGTCGGGGACCTCGGCGCCTGTGAGCAGTTCCTTGCCGAGCCGCCCGGCCTGCCCTGTCCGCGCGCCAAGAAACCGGAAGAGCCTGGGGAGATATTGCGGAAAATAAAAGAGAGCGGCGATGACAAGGAAGAGAATCAGCAGCTTGATGATCAAGGGGTGTCTTTTCTCACGAGGCGCCCGGGCCGGCTCTCAGGCCAGGCCGAGCTCATGGTTTGAGAGTCGTTCAAAGCCATCGTCGGTGATCAGGTAGTCGTGTTCGAGACGGATGCCCCCGGTTGGCTTGCCGTAGACACCGGGCTCGAGGGTCAGCACCATGCCGCTTTCGATGGTCCTGTCGCTTTCGAGAACCAGCTCCGGCGCCTCCGGGTGGCCGAGTCCGATGGCATGACCCGCATGGTGAACCAGCTCCTCACCAGCGGAGGCGAAGGTGTCGATGATCGCCTCGCTGAAGGCGGAGGCGGGGGTCCCGGGTTTCAGGAGAGCCTCGGCTCTGTCGAGGCTGGCGGCGACCAGCTCGAAAAGTTCGGTCTGCTCGTTCGATGGGTTTCCTCCCGCCACGAGGGTGTTGGTGATGTCGCCGCGGTAGCCTCGTACGTAGGGGAAGATATCGTGGATGACGAGATCTCCCTCCTCGATGGTCCGCTCACCGGGCGCGCCGCCGCCGCCCGCGGCCCGTTCGCCGGAGGCAAGATCGCACATCATCACGAAGGGGACGCCCGCCTCGCTGGTAGCCTGGGCCACCAGCTGGCCGTAGTAGTCGATCTCTCTCAGGCCGGGTTCGAGAAGCTCGCGGGAGGCTCGGTGTACGGCCTCGGCCGTTCTCACGCCGGCCCGGATGACCTCGATCTCGTCAGGATATTTTCGCTCCCGCATCTTCAGCAGGATCGGTTCGCAATCGACGACAGAGTCGACGCAGGCAGCCGCCTGGCGGGGAAGGAAGGCCGTCTCTGCGGCGAGCCGGGAGATTTTTTTCTCCTCGAGTGTTTCGTTCACGAGCTGGGCGACCACCGCGCCGCGGGGAACCGCCGGCCTCACGCAATCGTACCAGGTGGCGGAGAGGACCAGGTCCGCCGGGCTGGAGTCCTGCGGCGGCGTCTCGACGGCGTCACCTGCCAGCCAGTTGTCGGTGAACAGCGTGCAGGGCCCGTCTCGCTCGATGAGCAGGTAGCCGCTGCCGTGGAGATTGAGGCTGTTGGGGAGAGGGTAGAAGTTCCCCAGGTAGAGGAGATGCTCCGGCCGGCAGATCAGGGCGGCCTCGACATCGCTGTCGAGGGTCTCCCGGAAACGGGCCAGGCGCTCCCTGGCGCCTTCTTGGGTTGTCATGGCTTTGTCCTTCGTGCGTGGTTATTCAGCTATGAGAAAGATCGCCTCGATCTCCGTGGCGATGGCGCCGGGCAGCGAGCTGAAGCCGACCGCGGAGCGGCTGGCGCGGCCGTGCTCTTCTCCGAAGACATCGACAAAGAGGTCTGAACAGCCGTTGATGACCTTGGGGTGTTCGAGGAAGTCGGGGGTCGCGTTTACCATGCCGAGCAGCTTGACCACGCGTTCAACCTTGTCCAGGCTTCCGAGGCTTGAGCGGACCGTGGCCAGGATGGAGAGGCCTGTCTGGCGGGCAGCTACGTAGCCAGCCTCTGCATCAAGGTCGGCTCCGACCTTGCCGGTGAGTTTCGCGCCCTCCAGCGGAGCGGGGCCGTGGCCGGAGACGTAGAGGCATCGGTCGACGATCATATTGGTGACGTAGTTGGCAACTGGCTTTGGAGGTTCAGGCAGCTCGATGCCGAGAGCCTCGAGACGTTCTTCTGCGGACATGTTTTTCTCCGTTGTTTTCAGGATTCGATCTGATGTCGGCCGGGGCAGCATGTTACGCAATTTATCAGCGGGCGTAAACCGACCGTCCGTTTCGCCGGAGGATGATCCCCCCTGTTTCAGCAGGTTTCTGGGTTTTTTGCCGTTCCTTCGTTACACTACTCTCTTGCTACTTCAGCTTCTGCGCCACGCAGAGAAATACTTCCGGAGCGTTCCTTTGCCTCTTGTGAAAATCCCTTCCCGCGTTTTATCGATCCAGGTCTGTTCTACCCTCTGCGCGATCCTGCTGGCGGCCGGCTGTGCCAGCAAGGGGACGACGGTGGTCCACACCTTCGCGAGCGCTCCGCGTAACTGGATGGAAATCAGCCCGGGCGGCGAGAGGAAGAACCTGAGCGGGCTTCGGGTTGAATCCCATTACCTGGGAATTTCCGGAACGCGCGTTCTCATGGAACCCGCTGGCTTTGGAGAGTTTCGCGGAATGGTTGACCTTGCGGTTGCCGGAGGGGCTCCAAAGGGCTTCGCTGGTGTGTTTCTCAGGAGAGATGGCGATGAACATTTTTACTGTTTCTCGCTGCGGCCCTGGGGATCTGGTGAATTCAGGTATTACGCTACCATGGACCCCCTCCGGCCGGCAGGCGGCTCGGGTTGGCAACTCACCAGGCGTAACAACCCCGCGGGCCACGCCCGCATCGGTTTTGAGTACGCGGGGGGGCGAGTCAGCTTCAGTCTCGATGGGCACCGCTATTCTCCCGCCTTCGACGGAATCCTCGCGCGAGCGAAAAGTCCGGGGCCCTGGCAGGTGGGGTTGTTTTCCATGGATCTCGATACCCGGTGGAATAATTTTATCGTTTCTGATGATCCGAAGCTGGGCGAGCTTCGTGACCAGGTCGATTGGGGAGGCCGCTCTACGGGAGCCGCTCTCGAGCGGGAGTTTGTCAGGGGCGCCGACGCGTTCATCGACAAGCCCAGCCGGGCGAGTATTTTTACCCTCACCGCGGCTCTCTCGGGCGCGCAGCAGACCTATCGGAACGCGGGGGCGGATGCTGAGCATGCGGAGCTGAGTAGTCGGGCCGCGAAGCTTCTCGATCCACTGAAGGCTGCGGCGAAGGCTCTCGGCGAGGAGGAACTCCTGGTGAGGTGTTTCGCGATGGGGGCTTCCTCCGGCAGCGACCGGCGGCAGATCCTCGGGGCAGGGGATACGGATTTTGCTTCCCTGGGCGACAACTCGGTCTCCCGGGGACGGTTCGCGGAGGCGGCGGTTTATTACGCGGCCGCGGTCTCACTTGAAAGTACTCCCGAACTGGTGAGCAAGCTGGCGGCGGCGAAAAAGAAGATACCCGTTCCGTCCTATTCTCTCGTGATCGACGAGGAAAAGGTCAAGAACAGGGTGGTGGCCCAGTCGAGGTTTCGCACCGCGGTGCAGAAGGACTATGGGGGACTTCCACGACAGGAAAAGGGGGACCTGGAGATCCGCATACGGATCAAGCGTTCGAGTGCGACGAGAGATTCCGAGGAGGCCATCAGGCGAGTTCCTGTCGTTGTCGGAGGCGAAGGGATGAGCGCCGCGGAGCGGGGAGAGCTTGAGGGCCTCGAGCAGGAGCTGCCTGAATTTCTTCTCGATGCCGTGGCTCGCGCCGAGGTGCAGCGGGTCAGCGCCCAGCTGGGCGGAAGAGAAGATTCCGAGGGAGCCCTGGGTGTTTTTACCCTGGGTCCCAGGAAGTACGAGCTTTACGTAGATGACGGAAAACGCGCCCTGGCGGATTATGCCAGGCTCTCGGCCTTGAGGGCCAAGTGGGAGGGGCTGGAAAGCAAGCTGCGCTACGAGGAGATCAAGGCCGAGAGAACGACGGTTTCGATTACCTTCTCGGCGATCGTTGATCTTTCCTACAAGGGGAAGGTCCTGGTTGAGAATGAGGAGATCAAGGCGTACCGGGGGCTGGTGCTGTGGCGCCACGAGGGACATGCCGACAAGGGGGTCGCGGCAAGCGAGCCTTCTAATTCGGATATTCGGCCGGCGGCGGAGGCCGTACGGAGGCGTGTGCTGGGTCAGTTTGCCGGGCAGGTATCGAAGGCGAAGCTCCTGGCCCGGCTGGATCGATCCAGTCGACTGGTCCTCCTGCTGCGCCTGGCCCGGGCCAGCGGTAATGCCGGCGATGTGCTGGGGCTGCGCTGGTATCTCGACAAGGACTTTGGTTTGAAGGAGGTGCTCTGCGACGAGGTGACAGAGCGCCTGTTGGATTAAGCTGGAGGAGTCTGATTTTGACTGAGAGCTCAGGAAAAAAAGAAGCGAAGGAAAGGTTCCCTTCGGATTATCTCCAGGTGCTCACGCATTTTTACAGGGGAGAGGTTCAGCGGGAAACCGAGTGGCGTCGCCGTCTGGACCTGACCACGAACTGGGCCATCATCACCACGATGGCGGCCTTTTCATGGACCTTCAGCTCCTGGGATGTGGGCACTCCCGGATCGCACGTGATTCTCATTTTCGCGAGCTGTCTTGTTTTTCTGCTCATGTGTATCGAGGCTCGCCGCTACAGGTATTACGACATCTGGCATACCCGGGTGAGGATGCTCGAAGTGCATATCCTGGTTCCCGCTCTGAATCCCACTATGGAGCTTCTTGAGGGGAACTGGCGCCAGGTTCTCTCCGAGGACCTGCTCATGCCGTCCTATAAGATCAGCTTTCACGAGGCCCTGGCGCAGCGTCTGCGGGCGAATTATATCTGGCTCTTTCTTGGTCTTTTTGGCGGCTGGGTGCTGCGTGTATTTATAGACAGCTCCCTGAGCGGGGATAGCTTTTTCGAGGCCTGTGCTTATGGCAAGGCCATCCCCGGGTTCTGGGTTATTCTTCCGCAGGTTCTCTTTTTTCTCTACCTGGCTTTCGTCGTTCTCAGCACCTGGAAGGTCAGGGGGGTGACAGGTGAGATCCGGCGGCGGGATCCAAATGCCCGAAAATGGCCTATTTGATACGGACAGTTTGAATGCTGATTCTCTGGATCGTGATCATTCTCCTGGCGCTGGCTGTGACCATATCGAGCGGTATGTGGATTCCCTCGATCGTGGGAGGGCTCTTACTTTTCGCCTTTCTCGCCTGGATACTAATTTCTACACTTTCGCCAGCGGTACCGTGTAGAATCTGCCCCGGTTGCGGCGAGGAAGGCCTGGTTAAGATACGCCGTGGAGTTCCCGGGGTGCGTTGTGAGAAATGTGAGTTTGTCGATGAGAATTTACACGTTGCCTATCTTGATGAATGGTGAGCAGAGATGAGCAGCCTTGTCATTGCGGCTCTCGTGGTGAATGTGCTGGTGGTTGCCGGGCTTTGCTATGGAATCTCCAGGCGGCGCGAGCCGGCGGTCCACATGAAGGTGATGACCGCCTGTTTCGTTGTTGACCTCCTCAACGTCATCCTCGTCGAGGTTGCCGCCAGGGTCACCCACAACGAAAGCCAGGGGGCTGTTGAGCAGGGCCTGAGGTCGTTTTACGACAACCTCTTCTCGCTGCTCAATTTTCACATCCTGGTCTCGGTGATCGCGATCGTCTGCTACATCATCGCGATTCGCACCGGCCGGCGCCTCTATCGTACAGGGGAGGGGCGAAGCCTCCACAGGAAGAACGCCCTGGTGTTCGTGGTCGTTCGCCTGGCGAGCTTCGTGACCTCGTTCATGGTGAGCTGGGAGAAGATCTCCGCCAGCTGATCGGTTATTTTCCTGGTTGGGCGCGCCGGGCTTTACGGGCCTCTCTCCCGGCCGCCAGGAGCATTCCGATTTTCTGGAATTTCGAGAGAGATGGGCGGCGGCTGAAGACGTCGTAATCCCGGTTTTCGATCTTGTCGAGAATCTTGGTGTACAGCCTCTTCAGCAGGACCGGGCAGTAGCGGGTTTCCGCATCGATGAGAGGGAACAGGGGCTCGGCTTTATCGAAGTAGTCCCGGGCTCTTTCAACCTGGAACTTCATCATGTTCTTGAAGGCGGGGTTCAGCTCGTTCCTCTCCAACTCCCCGGGGCTGTAGCCGAAGCGGTCGAGATCTTCAAGCGGCAGGTAGATGCGTCCACGGGTCATGTCCTCGCTGACATCGCGCAGGATGTTGGTCAACTGCATCGCGATTCCGAGAGCCTCGGCGTGTTCGCTCGGGTCGCCCTGGTAGCCGAAGATCTCGATGCTGAGCAGGCCGACGGCGGCTGCCGCGCGGTAGCAGTACCTGTAGAGCTCTTCGAAGGTCTGGTAGCGTTGGTTGTGGAGATCCATCTCCATGCCCTTGATCAACTCTTCAAAATGTTCGAGGGGAACACCGAATCGTTCAATCGTGTCCTCGATGGCGGGAGCAAGGGGGTCACTCGGAGCCTCCCCCCGCAGAAGCGCCCGTAATTGTTCGAGCTTCGCTTCAGCCTCCTCCGGGGTGGCCTGCAACTCCTCGACTGAGTCGACCGCATCGTCGGCCCGCCTGCTGAAGGTGTAGACCGCGTAGATCGCGTTTCTCCTCGATGGCGGAAGCAGGCGGAAGGCGTAGTAGAAGTTGGTCGCCTCGCGCTTTGTGACTTGTTGAGCGTACGAGTATGATTTCGCTGCAAGTGCCATAATCGAGGTTAATATAACTTGTGAGCCCGGCGGGGACCACAGTGACATAAATGTTTATTCTGTAAGTGTTTCCACACGCCCACCTCATTTTTCGGTCCGGTTTGGCCTCGTATTCGGCTTCAGGAGAAGCAATATCGGTACTTAAGGAGGCTCTCAAGTCGTTCCATTCGGTACGGGCGGTGCATTAAAATCGGGGGGTTATGAAGATCTTTTTGACCTCGGTCGGGAACTTCGGAATTTTTTCCGGTTCAGTTCTCACTCGGATCTCCAGGAGGAAGGTGAGATCCGGTGAACTGATCAGGCAGATGTATCGAGTTGGAGTCGATTCACTCAGTGTCGTGGATCTATGCGCCCTCTTCATTGGCCTCGTTCTCGTATTACAGACCAGCTCTTTGCTTGCTCGTTTCGGAGCAGAGGGCCAGGTTGCGACGATAGTCGGGGCCGCTTTTGTACGGGAGATCGGTCCTGTTTTTGCGGCGATCATGTTTGCCGGCCGTGTCGGTACCGGCGTGGCGGCGGAGATCGGTTCCATGGTTGTTACTGAACAGGTTGATGCTTACAGGGCCTTTGGCCTCGACCCGGTTGCCAAGCTGGCGCTTCCCCGGGTGATAGCCATGACCGTCATGCTGCCTGCCCTGACGGCGATCTCCTGCCTGGTGGGAATTACCGGAGGCTACCTGTTGGCCTATGCGGAGACGGGAGTGCCGGCGCCGGTCTACCTGGACAAGGCACTCGCCGCTGTCACGCCTGTTGACGTCCTGGGCTGCCTGAGCAAGGGGGCTATCTTCGGCTTGCTGATTGGCCTGATAGCTACCTACAGCGGTTTCAGCACCCCCAAGACCACCGAGGGCGTGGGAGAGGCGACGACTCGTTCGATGGTCAACTCCGTGCTGGTGGTGCTGGTGGCGGACCTGATCCTGACCAAGTTTTTCATGTTGATAGGTTAACCTGATGTCCGAATCAAAAATCCTGGTAGAGGTCAAAGGCCTGCACAAGAGCTTCGGTCCGCTCAAGGTGATGGATGGCCTTGATTTTACCCTCTCGCAGGGGGAGAACGTGGCTATCCTGGGACAGAGCGGAACCGGCAAGAGTGTTCTGCTGAAGGTCATCATCGGGCTTCTGGATCCGGACGAGGGCGAGGTCTCGCTCTGGGGGCGTCCGATAGCCGAGCTCGATGAGGTTGAGCTGAACTCCCTGCGCCGGAAGATGGGGATGGTCTTCCAGTCAGGGGCGCTCTTTGACTCCATGACGGTTTATGAAAACCTGGCCTTTCCTCTTGTCGAAAACGGCGTAACAGATGAGGAAGCTATCAGCGCCGTGGTCCGGGAACGCCTTGAATGGGTCAACCTCGCCGGAGTCGAGGACCAGTTTCCTTCGGAGCTTTCCGGCGGAATGCGCAAGCGGGTAGCTCTTGCGCGAACGCTGGCCGCCGATCCCGAATTAATTCTCTATGACGAGCCCACCACAGGCCTGGACCCGCTGACCAGCCGGAAGATCTCGTCTATGATTCACGATATCGACCAGAGAGTGAAATCGACCTCGATCGTTGTGACCCATGACCTGGCTTGCGCCAGGAAGGTAGCGGACAGGTGGTGCTATCTCTCCGGGGGGAAGATCCTGGCCGATGGCACTCCAGATGAGCTCTTTGAGAGCGACAACCAGGAGGTGAGGGGCTTCCTGAGAGATATTTCAGTCAACCCGGCAACCGGTTCCCAGGCAGGCCAGGACGCCTCCGGGACGATCTCCAGTGGGAAAGAGAGCTAAGATGGACAGGGCAACCAAAACGAGCAGCATCAATGTAGGCTTCGTCATGTTCGTGGCCACGGTGGTCGTCATCATTGCTCTCTTCTGGGTTGGCTCGGGAAATGGGATTTTCCAGGAGCAGGCCCAGTACCATTTCATGTGTCCGTCGACGAGTCGGCTCAAGGATGGATCCAGGGTCTATCTTTCCGGGGTTCCTGTCGGCAAGGTCGAGGAGATCGATTTTGTCGATGACCTCAGCATCAATTCGGTCAAGGTCACCGTCTCAGTGGCCGAGAAGGTGAGCCGTCGGATCAGGGAAGATTCCTCGGTCTCTCTGCAGAGCGACGGCTTGCTGGGGGATGTCTCCGTGCATATCTCCATGGGGACCTCTGAGAGTTTAGGGCTGCCGGTTGACAATCAGATCAGGTATCTGCAGAGCTCTCCCCTGGAAGGGTTTGTCGGCGCGGAGTTTACCGGCACGGCCGGCGATGTCCTCCGGGAACTGGTGGTGGTTCTCAAGGCGATTGAGAGCGGAGAGGGTACCGTCGGCAAGCTCCTGCGCGAGCCCGAGCTCTACGACAACCTCAATGCCTTCCTGAAATCTCTTGCGACCCTGTCGGTCAAGCTGGACCAGGTCGCGACCGACCTGGGTACCTTCTCCGATTCTGTGGCGCAAGAGAAGGGAGTTCTCGGCAAGCTGCTTTTCTCCAAAGAGTACGAGAGAGACCTGGGCCGGGCGATTGCCAGCACGGCGGAGATTGCGAGCAGGCTCGAGGGCGTCCTGAACGCTTCGGGCGACAAGAGCTCCGTGGTGACTCGTCTTTTCTTTGATGAGAGGCTGGGTGAGCGGCTTGACAATGTGCTGGTGAAGCTGGAGGCGGGCTCCGACTCGCTTTCGCTGGTGCTTGGAATGCTCGAACGGGGCGAGGGCTCGGTTGGGCAGTTGCTTCACGATCCCTCGATTGCCGCCAGCATCAAGGATCTCTTCCTGGGCATCCAGGAGGTTGGCTATATGCGGAATATTATTCAGAACGCGGAGCTGCAGGGGCGCGAGGCGAAGGCGGGCGAAGACCGGGCCTCCGCGATGGCGCGACTCGAGGCCTCCCGGGCGAGGATGCTCGCCCGGCTGAACGCTCCCAGGGGAGAGGACGTGAAGGAAAAAGATGATGAGGATCCTGTAAAGGAAGAGTCCGCGCCGGCGAAAGGTACCGATGCGGGGCCGGAGGGAGCGGTGCCTGAGTGATGTTCAAGGCTGCCAGGCTCATTCCTGTTTCGGCGGCGCTGCTGCTGGCTTGCGGCTGCAATGTTCTCACCCAGCCTGACCGGGCTTTCGTGAACAACCAGGTAGTCATCGGCTACGCGGCCAAGGCGGCAGGCTATACCCTCGATGAGAAGCTCTATACCCTGCAGCGGGTGGAGATCGAGTGGGATACGGCGACCTTCTATTATTCCGGCGTGGCGGATCCGCGCGAGGATGCGTGGGTGTTGCGTTTTTCTCCCAAGACAGGGGAGCAGGATCCCGTGGCCCTCGAGGACGTTTACTCGCACCTCTCCCTGATCGAGGGCCTGCGGGATGATTTCCAGGTTGGAATCGATGAGAAGGAAACGCTCGGGGAATCGAGGCTGCGCTACGTATGCTACAGCTACAATTCCAAGACCCGCGACAAGGAAGGCCGGCCGATTCGGGGTTACGGTATCATCTCTACCTACTCATCCCGCAGCGATGACCTGCCGGTCATTTACGCGATGAAGATCGAGGCGGTTGGCCGCAAGGCCTTCTATTCCCGCGCCGATCTCGACCCGTTCCTCAGGCCTGTCCTGCGGCGTTAGCCACGGTCGGTTCTACGCAGAGTCTTCCTGAAGCTGTGGAGGGCTTCCGGTTCCGGCCGCAGCCATTTCCCCTTCGTTGTCCTGTGGCGGACGGTTTCAGGGGGGTAGACGACACTGGTGATATGGAGTCCCGAGTCGTTGAAGATGTGAACCCTGTTTTTCGGGCCGAGTACGACCCAGGTGTTTTCTTCGACATCCCTGTGGACGGAGCTGTCCTTCGCCTCGATAGCATCCGACAGGGCCTTCGAGGAGGGCCTGGCCTTGTTTCGGTGGCGAGTTTCGGCGTGGTGCGTCCTGCGGGTCTGCTGGCGGTAGATTCTTTCAATGTTGCGGGAGAGCCGCCTGAGGGTGTCGAGAACCCGCCGCTGTTTTTCCCTGCTTCTTCGTCGCTTGGGAATGGAGCTGACCTCGATGTCGCTGAGATGCCGTCCCGCCTTGCGGATGGAGTCCAGCAGGCGGGGGCTCTCGGCCTCCTCTACTGAGCGCAGGCCGCTTCTTCCATCCGGCAGGCGCCCGATGATGTTCAGGGAAATCGGCCCTCTTCCGCTGCCGGCCTGTACTGCCTGGAGGCTGAGGGCGTAGTGATTCTCAGCGCGCCTGGAATCGAGCCCCGCGCTGAGGTAGCCGACAGTCATCTGCCCCATGATGCGGTACACCCCTGAGCGCTTTCCGTAGGTGGGGAGCTGTTCGTTCGCAAGCTCGCGGCCGCTCTGGACCAGGGTGAGGGTTGCCGGGTTGCGGCGGTGGAGAAGACCGACGCGGGGATCTTTACGTTGCAGGAGAATGCCGGTGAGCTCTATCCACTCTGGCTGACCGGTCGGGCTGTAGCCTGCGAAGGCTTGCCTGGGAGTCGAGGGCTCGGAGTGGGGACATTCGAAGCTCCGGCACCAATGGCAATAGACCTTACCGGTAGGGAAGACGGCTGAGCGGTCAGCCACCTCCTCCGCCTGTCTTCTCAGCTGGGCTTCGATGAAGCTGGCGGCCGCGGCGGAGCTCTTTTCCTCGGGGTTGCCGAGATGCAGGTTCAGGTTCACGGCCGAGTTGTCCGGGGTCTTTCCATCTACTCCGGTGCTGTTTCTTCGTTTGTGGACGAGCTCATAGAAGATCTGCGCCAGTTCCTCCTCGATCTCGATCAGGCGTTTCCTGAGCTCATCGGGACCGGTGGAGTGAGGGCCGCCGGAGGCTGCTGGTGAAGAATCATTCTGGGACATTCGCTCTTCTCTATGCCCTGGCCAGGGGGGAGACTCATTCCCCCTACTTTACTTTCCCGGGAAGGGTAAGTAAACGCGTCTCTCTTTCCTTACGGCTTGCGTCTGAAAGCCCATCCCTTTAGACTTCCCATTCATGAGACGGATGGTGGCTATCCTCAGCTTTTTCGCGGTCCTGGGCTGTTCAATTGTCCCGGTTCCCGCCACGCCCGCCAAGACTCTGGAGGAACTGCTCAAAGAGCAGGTGCAGAGGTCCGGCGCGCGGCAATCCCTCGTTGGAGTCGCAGTGCTTGGAAACTCGGGCAGGGCCCTGGCGTTGCTCAATGCGGACAGGCCCCTGAAGCCCGCCTCCAATATGAAGATCCTCACCACGGTGACGGGGCTGGAACTGCTTGGCGCTGATCATCAATACTCGACCCGGATCATCGCCAGGGGAGAGTTGGCGAAGGGGAAGATCTCCGGGGACGTGATTGTTCGCGGCACCGGCGATCCCAACATTTCCGGGCGGTTTCACGATGGCGACCCCCTGTTTCTTTTCCGCCAGTGGGCGAAGAAGTTGAAGCAGGCCGGACTCAATGAGATCTCGGGCAACCTGGTCGCGGATGATTCCTATTTCGATCAGGTCAGGTTTCTCCCGGGATGGAATCCGAAGGATCGTGAGAAATGGTACAGCGCCCAGGTGAGTCCGCTCAGCCTGAATGATAATTGCATCGAGATCCGGGTTGTTCCCGGGTCGGTCGGGAAATCGGCCAGGGTCGAGCTCTCTCCCGCAAGCTCCTTTGTCACATCATCCGGGGCTCCCAGCACGGTCTCGGGGAAGAAGGTGACGGTGATTGCCAGTCGATCCATCGAGGGCAACAAGATCGTCATGAAGGGCAGGATCGGGTCTTCTGCCGGGGCGTGGTCGGGAAGTCTTGCTATCGATGATCCGGCTCTTTTCTTCGTTCATACGCTGGCCTCTGTTCTGAAGAAGGAGGGGGTTAAGCTGGGGGGAGATATTGTTCGGCTGGGTGCGGCCGATGTGCCTGGCGGCGGTTCGGATGCGGCCAGGACGGTTTCCGCCGGTGAGAGGATCCTGGTTGAGCACAATTCACGTCTCAAGGATGATATCCCGGTCATCAACAAGAGAAGCCAGAACCTTCATGCCGAGCTGTTGCTGAAGGCGACTGGCAGAAAGATCGCCGGGGAGGGTAGTGTCGCAGGCGGCGGTCGGGCGGTCAGCAAGGCCTTCGCCGGTTTCGGGGTAAAAACCAGGGGCCTGGTGGTTGCCGATGGGTCAGGTCTCTCCCATGACAACCGGGTGACGGCCCGGCAGGTCGTCTCGCTTCTGCACGGAGTTCGGTCCAGGGACTACTATCAAGTGTTCAAAGATTCCCTGCCGGTGGCGGGAATCGATGGAACGCTGAAGAAGCGGTTTGCATCGCGTAAGACGCTGGTTGGAAAGGTTTTCGCCAAAACGGGTTATATCAGCGGAGTTTCAGCGCTTTCAGGCTATGTTCAGAAGGGTAAAACCGTCTGGAGTTTCTCCATTCTCTGCAATTCCTTTCCCGCGAAGAGCCTGAGCAGAGCCAAGAAATTGCAGGAGGATATTGTCAATATCCTCTATTCTTCGATGCCCTGAGGAAGGCAGTTTCAGTCCCCCTGGAGCTGTTTTTCGGCTAGAAAAACAGTAAAGAAAAACCTTTTTCTTTGGGTGGGATCTTTCGCAGCGTTAAAATGATTTTACATCTCAGGCGATGCTTCCAAAGATGACTTATCTCTTGGCAGCACAACAAATTAACCTACCAGCCAGGAAGATCTTCTCTCGTTGGGTAGGGTTTCCGAGTCGGGAGAGTGCTGTTATTTCCGACTTTTCTTAATTCTTTGGTAGATCCTCTTCATATGAGTGGCAAGCCACATCAAAAGAGTGCCGATGGTACGCGTAAGCTGCCGAAGTTGATCGTAGCCGAAAACGGTAATCAAACCGTTCTCGAGATCAACCAGCGAGTGACTACGATCGGGCGTTCTCACGAGAATACGGTCGAGATTGCCGATATCAGCAGCTCGCGGCTGCATTGCCAGATCGAGAAGAAGGAAGGCGGTTTTGAGATTGTCGATCTCAAGAGCCGCAACGGTACGGTGGTCAACGGTGTCCTGGTTCTTCGCAAGGAACTGCGGCCTGGAGACTGCATTGAGATTGGCAAAACACAGGTCTTTTTCGAGCATGTCTCCCAGGAGTACGCGGATGAGACCATCGACCTGACGACGGACTATTTCCTGGAGCCTCTGGAAGGGTTGGATGAGGAAAATCAGCTCAGTGTTCTGAAGACTGAGCGCGAGATCTTTCTCAAGCTCATGGAGATCAATCGCAACCTCAACTCCAGGGTTGTACTGGATGATCTGCTCGGGCTGATCGTGGATACGGTGGTCGAGGTAACAAGCGCCGAGCGAGGTTTCTTCCTGCTTGCCGGGGGCGATGTCCTCGAGGTGCGAGCCGCCCGAAACATGGATGGCGAAGCGGTCAAGGAGCCGCAGCTCAAGTTCTGCGGCGGGATTGCCGGGGACGTTATCGAGTCCAGGAAGCCGCTGTGTTCCGACAACGCGATGGACGACAGGCGTTTTCGCGATCTCGAGACGGTCAAGGAGCTCAACCTCAAGTCGGTCCTTTGCGTGCCGCTGGTCGGTGAAGATTCCGTGCTTGGCGCTATCTATGTAGACAATCGCTTTGACGAAGGAGCCTTCACCAGCAATCACCTCAGGTGGCTCGAGATGGTCGCTCACCAGGCGACAGTCGCGATTCGTAACGCTCAACTCTTTGACGAGAACACCTCGCGGGCCGAGGCGCTTGAGCAGACCCAGTTTCGCCTCGAGCGGGCAAACACGCAGCTCGAGGAGAATGTCATGAAGAAGACGCTGCAGCTCGAGGAGGCGATCAAGCTGATCCCGGAGGACAAGCCCGCGGCCTTCAAGTACGACTACAGCAACATCATCACCGCCAGTCCGAAGATGTTCGAGATCTTCAGGGTTCTCGACAAGGTGTCGGATTCAGCGGTGCCGGTGTTGATCCTTGGCGAGAGCGGCACCGGCAAGGAACTGGTCGCAGGCGCGATTCACTCGAACGGGCCGCGTTCGGAGAAGGAGTTTGTCAGCGAGAACTGCGCCGCGATTCCAATGAACCTGATGGAGAGTGAGTTCTTCGGTCATGTGAAGGGCGCCTTCACCGGCGCATCGAGCGACAAGAGAGGACTCTTCGAGGTCGCTGACAAGGGCACCCTCTTTCTCGATGAGATTGCCGACATGCCTGCCGATATGCAGACGAAGATGCTCAGGGTTCTGCAGGAGGGAGAGATTCGCCGGGTGGGCGGAAAGGATGTCATGAATGTCGATGTTCGTATTATCTCGGCAACCAATAAGGACATCTTCGACATGGTGCGAAACCAGGATTTTCGCGAGGATCTTCTCTACCGGATCAATGTGATTACGATCAATCTGCCGCCTCTTCGAGAGCGCAGGGAGGATATTCCCCTGCTGATTGATTTCTTTCTCGGGAGGATTGCCGAACGTTCCGGCGAAAAGAAGAAGTCGCTCGACCAGGAGACCTTCCATGCGCTGTATCAATACGACTGGCCTGGAAATGTGAGGGAGCTCGAGAATGAGATCGAGCGTCTCTCGGCTCTCGGCGGAGAGGTCGTTGAATCCCAGCTGCTGAGCTCCAACATCCAGGCCAACGGCAGGAAAGCCGGTCGGGTTGTGAACGGCAAGCCTCTGAAGGATATCGTGGCCAGGACCGTGGAGGATGTAGAGAGCCAGGTGATTCGTTCGGCCCTGCTCGATACGGACTGGAAGAAGAGCAGAACCGCTGAGATACTGGGAATCTCGCGTCCTACCCTGGATGCGAAAATACTCAAGTACGCTTTGAGACGGGAATCCGGAGACGATTCCGGGTTGAATAACGGGAAATGAAGAACACCCTTCGCGGGGAGTGAGTTGAATGGCTATCAAATTATTTGTACAGAAGGGCGGCGAGGAACCCAGGGAACTGGATTTCGAAGGCCCTGTCGTTCTCATCGGACGTGGAGACACCAACGACCTGGTGGTCGATGATGTGCGGTCGTCGCGTAAGCACTGCAGTGTTTCAGAGACGCCCCAGGGAGCTGTCCTCGAGGACCTCGGGAGCTCAAATGGGACCACCTACAACGGAGAGCCTGTCAAGAGGACCCTCCTCGAGTCCGGCGACAAGTTCGCGATTGGTTCGACCAGCTTCTATTATGACAAGTGTTCCGTTTCAAGCCCGCCCGAGCCAGTTGTTGAGCAGCCGAGTTCGCAGGCGGGCGCGGGAGAAGATTCGTCCGACGCAGATGACCTTCTCCTCGAGGTCGAAGCGGCTGAGGCAGGGGAGACCGGCAAGGCCGGGGCCGATGACGCGGCTGATGACGCGGAATCCGACATTCTGGATCCCCCCGCCGATGAGCCAGCCGGGGGGGGTGGAGGAACTCTTCTCACGCTGCGGCAGGTGGTCGGCGAGCTGGATGATGAGAATGTCAAGGTCCTGAGTCTTCCCTTTTCCATCGGGCGAAGCTCCAGTTGCGATCTGACCTTGAGCGACCAGAGAGCCTCGGGGCATCATGCCGAGCTGGTGGAAAAAGATGGCGTTCTCGCGGTGAAGGACCTGGGTAGCAAGAATGGCGTTCTCGTCGATGAGAGGAAGGTCAAGAACGCGGGAGTGATTGGAGATGGCAGCAGGTTTACCGTTGGCTCGCATATTTTCGATGTGCGTATTGAAGATGCCCGCCTGCGCTCGGCTTCTTCCCGGAAGGCCGAGAGACAGACCGCGAAGCGAGATGAGCTGGTCGCCAAGGGTGAGCCGGCGGAGGCCATGAAGCTCAACGTCGATGTCGATTCCCTGGGGCAGGGCGGCGCGCTGCAGCAGATCGGCTCGATCGTGGCGCTCGTGCTCATCGTGACCGTCAGCGCCTACTTCTGTGTCGATGTGGCTCAGCGGCTCCTCGCGGTAGAAATTGTCGACCCGGTGGCGGATGCGAATAAGATTACCAACTGGTCGTTTGAAGATCCGGTCCCCGAGGGAGCGAGGGAGGATCTCGTGGTCGGCTGGGAGGCTGGCGCTGGCTCCCTCCTGCGCCGGGTCAAGGACCGGGGAATTCGCGGCGGCAACTACGCCATGGAACTCGTTGGCGGGGCGGACGCGGATGATTCGAAGATCTATTCCGCGGCCCAGGGAGAGCTCGTCAGGGTGGTCCCGGGTGATCAATTCCTCCTCGAGGGTTTCGTGACCAACAGGGGAACCTTTCTTGCCGGAATAATGGTTGAGTGGCTGCGCGCAGGAGATGAGGGAAAACTGGTCGGGCGGAGTTTCTCCGCGCCCGTCAGGGGGACGGGCGGCGGCGAGGTCGAACTGGATGCCAGCCAGTTGATCAAGGTGCCCACCGGAGCCGGCTCGGCGCGAATCTCGTGCTTCCTCGTTGGTTCCGGGAAGGCCTGCTTTGACCAGGTCTACTTCGCCAAGGCGGAGCTCGAAGGGGACGAAACGGTCGCCGGAGGCACCGCGAGCCTGGAACGAAAGGCTGGCGGCCAGGCCGAGGCCCTGGTGGTCGGCATGGACAGCCCCGGTATTTTCAGCCTCCGCCGGGACAAGCGAATCATATTCTCGTCCTTCTGGGCGGGACTCAGTGCCAGCCGTGACCCGAATACTATCGGGCCCAGGCTGACCGATCCCGAGCTTCGCTCGGGGGAGGATGGGACGCAGATCGCGCCTACCGAGGTTCCCGATCTGCAGGAGCGCAAGTGGATCGCGGTCGAAAACATCATCAGCTCCGATTCCTCGAGTGTTTCCCTGAGATGGCAGCTCGAGACGCAGGGAGGCAAGGCTGATGCGAAGAGAGCGCTGGCGCTCTATTTCAGCTCCCATGACCCCGGGCTGAAGCTTGTCGCGCACGGTCCTCGCACCGGGGCCGAATTTATCCTCTCGGAGGCTTCCGGGGGGCCATTTGATGAGCTGGTTGCAGGAGATGGAGTCTTTCGAACCTCGATGGAGTTCACCCATACGGTGAAGGTCTCCTCGATGAAACACCCGGTTGTTGCTGACCGCTGGCTGCTGGTGGTTATTCCGGCTGATGGAGCCAGTGATCTTGGAGTGACCTTCAGCCACGGTTCCCGGCGGGAAGCGCAGGCGGCGAAGATGGTCCTGGCCGAGGCCGAACGGCTGTTCGGCGATGGGATCGCCAGCGAAGCGCTGGATCTTCTCGATGGTCTGGAGACCCGCTATCCCCTGCAGGCCACCGAGGTCGAGCGGGCAAAGAAGAGGATAGCGCAGTGGAACGGCGACGCCGCGAAGGTGGTGAGTGATCTTGACGTTGGCCGGGATGCCTACAGGAGCAACCCCTCGGAGGTGATCTATCGATCTCTGTATTCTCGCGGGAAGCTGCTGGAGACACGCTACTCCAATACCCGTGCCGGCGATTCGGTGGGCGGCTTCCTGGCTGAGCTCGACAGCATACGCAGCTCGGCATCGGTTGGAAAGGTCAAGCAGCAGCAGGAGGAGCTGATCGCCAGGGCCAGGGAGGCGATGGAAAACCAGCAACTCGGTATAGCCGGGGCCTGCCTGAAGTTATTGCTTGGAATCGCTGACAAGGAGAGCCAGCTCTACAAGGATGCGGTGAATCTCAAGGAGAGGCTCGATACTCGCAGGGAAGCCGTGAATAAGATCAAGCTTGGCCAGTGATGAATAAAAGAACAGAGAGAAATCGATGAGAAGGACAGTTACTGGAGTTGATCTCGGACGTGATTCGATCAAGGCCGTAGAGGTTGAGATCGACGGGGCGGCTGCGCAGATCGTTCGCAGCGTCTCGATTCCGCGGGTTCGCCTGGAAGGGCAGGATCCCGAGAGTGTCGCGGCCGCCCTGGCGGAGGGGATGGCTGATGCGGGCATCTCTTTCAATGGCGTGACGCTCGGGCTTGGCGGCGAAGAGGCGATTCTGCGATACAATCACGTTCCGCCGATGCCTCCATCCCGGCTGGGGCTGATCATGAAGTACGAGATCGAGTCGGTAGCGGACCGCATGGGAGAGGTTCTTGCCCATGACTTCAAGCAGCTTCCGGCTGTTCGCGACGATGGGGAGAGGACTGTTCTCCTCGGCCTCGCCCGGGAGGAGGGCCTTTCGGCCATTCTTGAAGCTCTCGAGGCTGAAGGCATCCTTGTCGCAAACGCCATTCCCGCGCCGCTGGCGATTTACGGCGCCTGGGAGCTCGTCTCCACCAAGGCCGATCTTGATTCTCCCGATGATGATCTGGTGCTGATCGCCGACCTCGGCCGCAGCAGTCTCGATGTCGCCCTGGTGTTGAACAACCGGCTTATTTTCGCCAGGAGTACGACCTTCGGAGGAGACCAGTTTACCGAGGCGCTCGCCCAGGATCTTGGAGCGGAACTGGGCCAGGCCGAGGTGGTGAAGAAACAACGCGGAGGAATCACCGAGGACGCCAAGGGCGTCGATGATCGTACGATTCGTCCGCTGCGCACGGCTGCCGGGCAGCTGCTGGGTATGTTGGAGTCCTCCATCCGGGTGGGGGGCAGCCAGGCCGGGGTCAAGCTCCCGGATGTCACGCGGCTGTGGTTTTCAGGCGGCGGTATGAGGCTGAAGGGTTTGCCGCGCTACCTGAGCACAGGACTCGGCAAGATTCCATTCGAGGTCTTTGACCCTGCCGGAGCATCTGATGATGACGACAGCGGCAGCTATACCACGGGGCTCGGCCTGAGCACTCTTGGTCTCCAGAGAGATCGTTCCGGCGATCGCGACGTGCTTCTGAATATCCTCCCGCAGAAATACAGCGATCGGCAGACCTTTCGCGACAGGACCCGTTTCCTGATCGTGGCGGCGACCCTGCTGGTGCTCCTGCTTTGCGGGAAGCTGGCCGATGGTTACATACGGGGTTCCAACGCCAACAAGACGCTTGATGGCCTCGACAAACAGTTCCAGACCCTGCAGAAACTTTCCGGGGAAAAAGCGGCCGCGGTGGCTGAGAGTACCCAGGCGCGCGGACGTATCAACAGGCTGCTGCGCGAGGCCGAGCCGACCGCGTTCCAGGCGTTTGTGCTGGATTACCTGGCGGTCAATCTCCGGTCCGAGGTCCAACTGGAGCTTGTCGATCTCGAGGTGACCCCGGAGGAGGCGGAGGATGGCAGCATCGACAATACCTACCGGCTTATCATTCGAGGCCGGGCGAATAATGAGAAACGCAAAGGCCATGACTGGGTCCTGGATCTTCAGAGTGAGCTGAAAAAGCAGGAACGGGTCCGGGATGTACTCTTCGGTAAACAGCCGAGGGCGGACACCGCGGCCTGGTATAGCTTTGAAATGATCATCGAACCACAGTACGTATCCATTTGAGACCCGGCCAGGCCGGGCGCGATAGCGAGAGAGAAAATGCTTAAAGACTTCTGGGAAGAAAACAAACGCTTCCTTCTGCTGGTTGGGGGAGGGCTGCTTGTTTTCCTCATAGCCGATCACTATATCGGCAACTATATCGGCGGGACCGAGAACATTCGTAAGAAGAGCCAGAAGCGTCGGCAGGATGTGGTTCTTCTGCACAAGGGGCTCAAGAACGGGTGGTACGAGGAGAAGCGCAAGGTCCAGGCCTGTAAGGATCACGAGGCCGGCCTGAAGGACAAGCTCTGCCTGCCGGAACCCGCGGCGCTCGAAGGAGAGAGCAGCCAGCTCCAGATCAAGTTTGACAAGGCCATCTCGGAGACCTGGGAGGGTGTTCGCCAGGAAGCTAACCGCGCCGGTATCCGGCTGCCCGCGCCGCTTACGGCGAGGGACTTCAATGTTGAGCAGGATGACACCGTGGCCCAGTACCAGGAGCACTACTCGGATCTCGCGATTGTCGAGAGAGCGCTGGAGGTGCTCGTGAAGTCCGGCGTCAGCGAGATCGAGACCCCGGAGCCCTACGAGCCTGATCGTCTTCCGGTGAAAGACAATAATTCGGTTCAATGCCTCTACCGGGCCGTATCGATTGGCGTGACGACCTCCTTCGAGAGCCTGCAGAAGGTTTTCGAGCAGGTCCAGTCCGGTGAGCCTTTCCTGCAGGTCAGGTTGCGCAGTCTGGGGGCCAAAGGATCTGCGAATGAAGAGGAGCGTTCGCTTGAGGGTGAGATTGAATTTATCGGTTTTCGCCTCGAGGAAGGGACGGCCGTCGAGGAGGGCGCCGGTTCCGGCAGACGCTCAACGGGGCGCAACAGGCGAAGGAGGAGGCCATGAGCTTGAACAGAGAAAAAATCGCCTGCTGCGTGGCGCTGCTGATATTCCTTGGCGGAATGTATACCGTCGTACTCAGCTTTATCAAGCCGACCCAGGTCCGCAAGCCGCCGAATACGACGATCGCGCGGATTGAGCGCGAGGTTTTCATGGCGGAGCCGAGGGGCTACGCCGGAGGGGAGGATGCGGGACGCAATCCCTTCAGCTTCTCCGAGGGTTGGAAAGATCTCGACGCCGTGCCGCTCCTGCCGCCATCGATTCCTGAACGTTCGCGCATTCTTCCCGGCCTCAGCGGCGGGATTTCGCCCGTCGACGGGGGAATTTATTTCTCGGAGGAGAGTCCCAAGGAGGTGGATGCCGGAACGGGCAAGAGCAAGGGCACAGGCGCAGGCGCAGGCACCGACGCCGTCGGCGCTCCGGTGGATACCACGGGAGTGGTGCCGGTACCGAGTGGCGGGCTGCTTCCTGTCCAGGGAGCGGGCGACAAGAAAGGCGGGGAGCGATGAAGAGACTACCGACCTTGCTGGCCGCGGCGTTTTTCAGCCTCCTGCCCTTCGCGTCAGTGGACGCGCAGGCTCCCGGGCCGCCGTCTGACATCATCAGCATCAGGCCTCTTGACCGGGTCGTTACCGCCGGGGGCGAGACCATCGAGTGCAAAATTCTCGAGGCCAACCCCGTCCTCGGAAAGGACCTGAAGGTCAAGATTCGAACGGTTACCACCTTGCTGGAGGCCGCCAAGGTGAAGCAGATCATCCCGCGCCGCTCCGAGTCCGAGGCCTACGAGAACTGGGCCAAGTGGCTGCGTAAGGAGGGACGCCCGGGAGCTTCCCTCGAGGCCGGCGATGCGCGGGCCTCTGCTGAGATGGCGTTGGCGATGTGGTGCAGGACTCCCCATGTCAAGCTCGCAGGCAAGCGTCCCATGCCGCAGATGACCCACAGGCACCTGGTCATGGCCGCGAGGGCTGATGCTTCCTTCGCCGCGGTTTATCCCTATCTGCTGGCCAGCTATATCAAGGCAAACGCTCTCGACCAGGCCGACCTGGGACCTCTGAACGAGGAGCTTGAGCTCTACCTGCGGGCGCAGGAGGCCGGCTTCTCGAGCCCCGACCTGGATTTCCGCATCGGTATGATCCTGTCGCGAAGGCTGAGGATGGCGGAGGGAGCCGTCAAGTTTTTCGAGCGTGTTCTCGCCGCTGGCGAGGAGGCCTCGGCGTCCAACAGGTCCCAGCGGCGCAGGGCGCGGCAACTCCTGTCCGCGGTCTACATGCGGCGGGGAGAGTCCGCCAAGGCGTTAGGTCTCTACGAGGCTCTTCTGCAGCCTGAACTGACCGGCGATCTGAACTTCGAGGGCCTCTACAACAGCGCCGTCATCCTCACCCGGATGGGCGGGGCCGAGAAGACAGCGCTTGCCCGCGATCGGTTCGCGGAGGCCCAGAAGCTTCAGCCGGACTTCCTGGATGTGGAATTGCGTCTCGCCGCGCTCGACTACGCCGGCGGCAAGTCGAAGGATGCCGGCCAGAGAATCAAGGCCTACCTGGGTAAGGTGCCTGATGATCTGCAGGCCCGGGTTGACCTGGCGATCCTGGATATCACCGAGGGGCGATTTACGAAGGCGGAAAACAGCCTTCGCAAGGCTCTCGATGACACGGGGAATCCGGAGGTCTCCATGCGCGCCCGGTTGGGGCTTGGCTCCATCCAGGAACTGCGCGGGAAGCTGCCGGAGGCGGAGGCTCACTACCGCTCGGCGATCAACCAGTCCGCCAGCAACCCCTTGCCGGGGCTGATGCTCGCGACCATCCTTGTCCGCCAGGACAGAACCGATGAAGCCGCGGAGCTGGTGAGCTCTATTCGTTCGGCGCACGTGGCCAGCCAGGCGGTCTTCGGAGCCTGCTCCCGTCTGCAGGCGCTCATCGACGCCCGCAAGGGAGAGGCCGCCAAGTCGAGCGCCAACCTGGAGTTCGCCGTTGATGTCAGTCCCGAGGATCCCGCTGTTCTCGAGGCCGCGGGCCTGGCCTTTCTGCGCCAGGGTAAGATCGAGCAGGGTCTCAGCTACCTCGCCCGGGCTAACAAGCTCGAGGAGGGCCGTCCCGCGACGCTCAACGGGCTGGGCTACTACAACTACATCCAGGGACACCACGCCGAGGCCGCGGTCTTTTTTGACCAGGCGCTCGCCGCGCTGAAAAAGAGCTCGCCCGGGAAGAAAGGCAAGGAGACGGCCTTTGCCAGGGATGCGAAGACCTATGCCACCCACGCCCGCAACCTGGTCCGTGACCTCGAGGTCCTGCAGGTCTGGGTTGATGATTTTGAGAGCTCCGCCGAGGGACTGATCGATGGCTGGAACGAAATCGAGCTCTACGGGATCGATGTCGCTCCGGCTGAAGCAAACGTCGTCTTCAAGGGAAGACAGCAGAAATCTCCTGATGGCGAGAGCGGGATTCGCCTGCTGCGTGTCTATCGCAGCCGGGATCTCGAGAGAGTGGCTGTTCGTCTCCGGATCGATTCGGGCAATGTGGTTCCCTCGCTGAGCCTGACCGGCCCTGATGGAACCCGCAGCGCCCTATCCGCCCTGAGCCTCTACCGGGACTTTGATGGCCGGATCAGGGTTCGGCTGCGTTCGAATAAGGGGGAATGGATTGAGCCTGAAGAGCCGGCGGCTGCCGGCGAGGGAACTGTCAAGGGAGCCGTCTATGTCGGCAACGTTACCTGGGCGGCGGATACGAATTTTCACACCCTCGAGATTCGCAAGGCGAGGACCTCCAGGGGGGCAACCAAGAGCAATATGTTTGATCTCTACTTCGATGGGGAGCCTGTGGCCAGGGGGGTCCAGGTTCCGGGTCTGTCCACCAGCTACCAGCTGTCTGTGATGGCTCGTACCGACGCCCTCGGCAACGAGTACTCGGTCACCGTCGATAATTTCAAGGTCTACAGGGCCAAGGCAAAGAAGAAAAAATGACTCTGAAGAAGACGAGTTCAAGGCGTGCCGGCGGGTTTACACTTGTTGAAATCCTCGTGGTTATGTCGATCATCTCCATCCTGGCCGGCCTGGCTCTCTCGGGAGTCATGAGCGGCAGGACCTCTGGCGAGGAGGGTGCGGTGAAGTACAACATCACCGCGCTCGTCAGCGCGGTAGAGGCCTATGCCACCGAGACGGGCGACTACCCCCCGAGCTCGCTGGCGGCCTACGGGATCCGCGGCAACGGGGTCAACGATGGTATCGAGTGCCTGCTGGCTTGCCTGCAGACCCGCAAGCACAACGGGCCTTTTCTCGGCGACCTCGACCCCGACCAGCGCAGCAACGTCGATGGAGATATCCTCTCCAAGCTCCAGTCCAGCCAGGTTAAGAAGCGTGTCGACTGGAGTCGTCTCAACGACATCCTCTTCGAGTACTGCGATCGATGGGGAAACCCTCTCGTCTATATTCATTCGCGCGATTACGGCAAGCAGTTCAAGGTCCAGGCAGGAGAAGGCATCATCCTTGTCGGCGCGAAGAGGGACTCCGAGACCGGCGGCTACTTCAAGCCGACGGAGTACCAGATCTGGTCGCTGGGCGTGGATGAGGTGAATGACGAATACGGAGATGGCGACGATATCTGTCACTGGCAAAGGTAGGAGCGGTACTGGGAACTCCCTGGAGCAAGGCATGCGGGAAGCAGGATACATTTCGGAGCGAAGTAGGGGCGGCCGCCGCAAGGGCGGCTTCACCCTTATTGAGCTGCTTGTCGTTCTTGCCATCATCTCGCTCATGGCGGGTCTCAGCATCGGCGCCTTTCGCGAGGCGCGCCGCAACTACGGGCTCGCTGCCTCGGCAGGTGAGATCCAGTCGATCTTTCGCCGCGCCCGCAACCAGTCGATCGCCAACGGGACGGGCTCGTTTGTCGTCGTCGATCCGACGAGCAGCTCAATCTGGGCTCAGAGCTTTGAGACCATGGGCGAGTGGAGCTTCGAGGACGACGGGGCCGAGGATGAGGGCATCGCAGGCTACGGCGGACCGCGGCTGGTGGGCGGTGAATATATCGACGGCCGCCTGGGGCAGGGAGTCAGCTTCCGCGGAGCCGGGGGCTATATGGATTGCGGCTACCAGGCATCCTTTGACCTGAGCACGGGGGTTGTGCTCGAGGCCTGGGTTCGCCACGACAGGAGGCCGGCTCTGCGCCAGGCCTTCAAGGGCGGGGCAACTTCCGGGCGCAGGAGCCTGAGGGGGAAGCCAGCCGGCGGCGGCGGGGGATTGGCGCCCGCCTACTCCATCGTGGAGAAAAAAGGCTCCTGGTTCCTCGGGATGACTCCAGAGGGCGCGCTGGAGGGGCACATCGGGGATTTCCAGGTGATCACGGAAGATGACGTTGTGCCCTCGGGGCGCTGGGTGTTCGTTTCCCTGCGCTATGATGGGGTCTCGCTGGTTCTCGCATCCGATGGGGTCGAGCGCAGGAGTGATGTGCTCCAGGGCCTGGGGCGGAAGCTGGGTGACCGGGCGGCGCCGGTCGTTCCGGCCGCGATTCCGCGTAATGAGAACCCCGTGATGATCTCCGCGAAGGACAATTCCTTTCCCGGGGATATCGACGAGGTCCGGCTTCGAGGCCGCAGCGAGAAGGCGGTTTACAGCCATCCTCCATTCGAGAAGCTCATCGGCTGGAAGAAGGTCATCCATTTTGACCGCTACGGGCATCTCGATCCGGTGTTTCATGAGAAGAACATAAGGATCGTACTCGTTGAAGTCAGCGATGATCATTTCGCGCTCGAGGAGACGCTCGCTGCGAAGAAGAAATCCTCCCGGGCGCAGGTTGATCGTTTCGTGCAGACCTTCCAGGAGTGGCTCGAAGACGAATGGTCTCCGGATGAGATGCCGGACCTGATCGAGGAAGAGGAAGAACGTGATATCGAGGAGAGAGTCTATTCTCAAGCGCGGAAAAAGGTCATCAAGATCGATACCCTGGGGGTTGTGAGTGTCCAATGAGAAGAGATGCAATATCCATGAATAGAGACGGAAATTCAGGCGTAGCCCTGGTGATGGTGCTGGCTGTTCTGGGGGCCCTGGCCATCGTTGGCGCGCCCTTCGTGGTCTCGATGATGCTTCATGACCGCGCGAGCCAGAGCTTCTCCGGAACCATCAAGGCGCGCCAGGCGGCCGAGAGCTTCCGTAACAGGGCCGTGGCGAAGCTGGAGGCGACCCAGTCGGCTGTCGAGTGGGAGGGAGAATACGAAGAGCTGGAGGAAGAGCGCGAATTGCAGCGGGCCGGCCGCCGCACCAGCATGGTTGGCAGGCGGTCAGCCGCCGGCGGACGAGCCGCGCAGGGAAGCTCTCGCAGGCAGCTCTCCGGCGTGCGCGGCGGCGCGGCAGGCGCGGCGGCGGCGCGCGGCGGCAACTCCCCGTCGAGCTTTTCATCCCGCGGTCCGGCAAAGAAGGACTTTGATACCGCGGATGAGATGGCAGTCAGCTTCCCCGAGACGATCAGCCTGCCTCGCGATGCTCCCGAGGATCCGAATGCCGAGGACCAGGGCGAGGTCAGCTTCAGGGACCCGCGCGGGATCATAGCGTCGGCGGAGGTGGTCGACGAGCAGGGCAAGATCAACATCAACACAGCGCCGCCGAACCTCATCGCCAATCTCTTCGGAGTCAGCCGCCTGAGGAGCGAGTTCAGCCCCGGGCACAAGGAGATGAAGCTCGAGGACAGCGGCATGTTCCGCGGCGACACGGATGAGAAGACCCTCGATGGCGCCGTGGTGCTGGTGCATCCCGAGGGCAACACCCAGGCGCTCACCTACAAGGTGAACCGGAAGAGAACGGGGGAACTCGCAGGGCTCTTCCACGGCAGCTTCCTTTCCGGCGGACAGGAGGTCGATTTCCCGGCCGGGAGCTTCGTCTACGATCTCAAGGGCTGGAAGATCGGTTTCCATCGCTTCTGGTCGGAGCGCTATGGCGGCTTCCATCCCGAGGAGCTGACCCGTTTCCGGGCGGTGGAGTCTATTCGCGAGATTGCCCACTGGCAGATCGCCTCGCTCTTTGTCGGTCGTTTCCGGGGGCAGGGGCTTGATATGGACATGCTCAAGAAGAGCAAGGTGGATACCAGGAACCTCGGCCTCGATCCGTCGATGTTTGCCGACGAGGGCTACAAGATGGAGGTTCGGGAGGTCAAGGCGCTGCAGCGGGCCCGCCAGTCGCTCAGCAAGCTCGGCTTCAAGAACCGCTTCCTGCAGGAGATCGAGGATCGACGCGGACCCTATATGCTTCTCGACCTGGCCGCGAGGCTGCGCGGAGCGAGGAAGAACGAGGCCCGGAAGGTTCGCGAGGAAATCGAGGTGATGCTGGCCGAGGAGAAGAAGTCTCGCAAGGCTCTCAAGATCGATGCCCGCTACCTGGATGGAGCCCTGGAGCACATGGCGGAGGTCTACCAGACCTCCGGTATCGAGACGATCCTTCCGGAAGATCTCGAGTATCATCGTGACGCCCTCACCGTCAGTTCCCGCCTGCCCGCGAGATGGAGCGAGGCCCAGTCTCTCGGCAGCGATCTCTCCACGGCCGGGCCGGAATACAAGATCGTGATTCCCCGCGCGCCGGAGTTCAACCCCGGCACCGTGGTTCGACTACGCGGCCTGGACGGAAGCGGGCGCTCCGAGTTCAACGTCATCAGCAAATCAGGCGGCTCCCAGACCGGCGGAATCAGCCTGGCCTATCCGCCGCGCGCCTCCTACCGCTCCTACAAGGCGGTCATCGAGGCTCTCCAGCGTCACCCTGTGAACGTGAACACGGCCAGTGAGAGGGTTCTGCGGGCGGTATTCACAGGAATCAGGGGAAAGGACAAGACCCACGTCGTCACTCCCTACGAGGCCGCCAGGCTTGCCATCGACATCCGGGGAAAGGTGCCCCTGAAGGGACACGAAGAATTCTACGCGGCGCTGCAGGCGGCTTCCTCGAGCGGGATTATCGATGAGGAGGACGTGAAGCCGCTCTTTGTCAACGCGGTCCAGCCGACCAACTACCTTCTGCGCCAGTCGACCACCGGTCTGTGCTATTCGACCGCTGATGTCTACACCATCGAGGCGCGGGCGCTGCTTCGTTCACCCGCCGGGTCGGAGTTGGCGGCTTCGCGGTTCCGGGAGATTGTCGATGTGAGCCCCGCGGGCATTCGCCTGGGCGGGTTGGTCAGCCAGGTGGATTATTCCGACGGCATCTTCCTCCAGGATCCGAAGATGACCCCGCGCTTCCCCGAGAACAACCATCGCTTCCGAATCCGGTTCCCGGGAACTCTGTCTCACCTGGTGGAATCCCGCCCGGTGATGTTGAACCGGGGAGAGCTGATCTTTCCGGGGGCGGATGTCTCGACCCTGCGCCTGCTGACGACCCAGACTCCCAAGAACAGCCTGAAGGAGGTTCTCTACGAGGAGGTTCTGAGCTTCGAGGACACCTACGAGGGCCTGGAGCTTGACCGGGGAGAGCCCTACGAGCTCTCGATCGGCGGCGGGGGAGAGGGCGGAGCCAACAATGCCGGTGTGCCGGCCGCAGCGGCAGGCGGCCGGGGAGGCCAGGCGGGCGGAGCGGGAGGAGACCTGACAACAAAACCTGCCGGGGTGGACTTCTGGTTCCGGATGAAGACCTACCCGCAGGCCCGATCCCGCGATGGCTACTATAAGCTGGTCGAAGGAGGCGTCGACCCCGAGCGCAACCGCATGGCCCTGCTCTACGATGACAGCCGGGGACGGGTGCTCTTCAGGATCTACGACAGCTCCTTCCCCGATCCGCTCATGAAGAAGGACAAGGACAACGGATCCTTCCTGCAGATCGAGGCGATCCGCGGGCTCGAGCTCGAAACCTGGTACCACATCAAGCTGGTCTGGGATGGGACCTTCGGAGGCGGGGCGCAGCTCTACATCGATGGAGTTCCGGCCGGCAAGGACAACCTGTCCACCGAGCTGACCACGAGCATCGCCGGCAGCGGCAATATAGCCAGCATCGGCGTTCGCGACGCCAGCCGTTTTCCGACCCAGGGGTCGGTGCGGATCGGCGCCGAGATTTTCGAGTATATCGGCAGGAGCGGCAATTCTCTGCGTGTGCGCCCCTTGCCTCCGAGTCACTGGAAACCTCTGCCGATCACCGGCCTGAGCAACACCGGCGGCGCGAGCGGCTTCCTGCCGCCGGGGGCCGACGCGGGCGCCGCCGACCCCGCGGCTGCCGGGGCCGGTACAGCCTTGCCGGCGAAGACAGACTCGAGACTATGGAACGGACGCGGATCCATTCCTTCGCCCCACCCCGCGGGTTCCCTCGTCAGCCTGCACGGCTACTCGCTGGAGATCCGCCGCAAGGTGGCTCCGACCGCTAACCAGGGCGCCGCGGGAGCCGCGGCCAACCCATTCGCCGGCGGAGCCGCCGCGGGAGGCGTGGAACACCAGGTGGCGGATGGAGACTCTACCGAGATGATCTGGGGCACCGGCGGCATGGCGACAGCTGAGCCTCTGAACGCCTGGAATTTCCCACAGGTCGTGCGCGCAGGAATTTACCATTATTTTGACCGGTTCGCGGGGGAGCCTCCGCCCCAGGATCCGAACCAGCCAGGGCGCAACAACCTGCCCGGCGGCGTGGGGGGGAACAATCCCCCGGCGGGACAGGGAGAAGATGAGGAGCAGGGAGGCTCGGCTCTCGCCACCACGGGCACCATCGTGGTGCCGCTGTTCAAGCTTCCCACCGCCACCGATCAGCCCGACCTGCCCGGCGGGGTCAATATACCCGGCGGCATCCCCGGCGTTCCCGGGGGCGCGCAGCAGGAGGGGCAGCAGCCTGAGTACACTGGCATGCTCATGGGCTTCGGCCGCACCAGCTCGGATTA